>Ga0155614_174_pt1 | contig 14279 bp, 11 predicted proteins | sample RifCSPhighO2_12_FD_107271 | JGI IMG/M metagenome (GOLD analysis project Ga0155614, IMG submission 107271) | Gammaproteobacteria bacterium RIFCSPHIGHO2_12_FULL_42_10
GTTAATGACAAACATCCAGATACCCCGATACGATTCATCGTACAATCTTCTATTGGTTCACCACCCCAATAAATCGATACAACAAAATGAGGGTGCTGTCCTCGAACCGTTCCCTTTCCTCTCGGTAAAACCATTTGGTTCTGTTGATTCCAACGCTCTAATGCAGAGGCTGTATCCATCGCTTGTGGAATCGATAATACAGCGAGCATATTTTTGATTTGTTGCATGGCAACACTAGAATAATACTCACTTTTCGCTTCTCGCAAGGAGACTAAATTTAATTCGCTGCTGGCAGCAGCCATGAGTGAAAGTAAAAATAAACTCACCAGGACTTCAATCAGACTTGTGCCTGTTATTTTTTCAATAAACATAGTTATGGGGTCTTTGTCACCCCGCACTTGTTGCGGGGCTATCCGTATTGCTTCATGAAGGTATGCATAAAGTCTGCGAGCAATAGCACGCCTGCTTCGGGCATCGCATTGTAAATGCTTGCGCGAATACCGCCTCTTAAGCGATGGCCTTTTAAATAAACCAAACCATGCTTAGCGGCTTCTTCTAAAAAGATAGGTTCTAATGTTTTCTCATGGATATCATAAACAACATTCATCATGGATCGACAATCCGGATGAACAGGAGAAACATAAAATCCATTCGAGCGATCAATGCAATCATATAAATGACATGCTTTACGTTGGTTAATTTGGAAAATCGCATCCACTCCGCCTTGTGCTTTAAGCCATGCTAAAACAAGCCCCGTGATATACCAACTATAAGTAGGCGGCGTATGGGCCATCGAGTGATGTTTGGCATGCACTTTATACGTATAAAGTGTGGGCGTACCAGGCAAGGGATCTTGAATTAAATCTTCTCTGATAATAAGCACAGTGAGTCCCGCTTGTCCCATATTTTTTTGTGCGCTCGCATAAATTAAACCATAACGCTCAACATCGAGTGGGCGAGACAAAATATCGGAAGAAAAATCGCCCACCAGCGGAACAGAGCCTGTTTCGGGTACCCAATGAAACTGCACGCCATCAATCGTTTCATTCGACGCATAATGAACATAGGCAGCCTTCTCATCTAACGACCATGTCGACTGTGGTGGAAGTGCGAGAAGACCATCACATTTTGTTAACGTCGCAGCAATATTAATCGCACCATAACGCTCTGCTTCAGTGAGTGCTTTCTTCGACCATATCCCAGTTTGAATATAATCAGCGCACTTTTTATCACCCAATAAATTAAGCGGCACCATCGTAAATTGCGCAGCAGCACCATCAGGCAAAAACAAAACACGATAATGCGGAGGTATCGCAAGCAACGTTCTTAAATCACTTTCAGTTTGCTGCATGACCTCTTGAAAATGCATGCCACGATGCGGCAATTCCATCGCAGACATTTCTGTACCATGCCAATTTAACATCTCAGCTTGAGCCGTTTTCAAAACAGCTTCTGGCAACATAGCGGGGCCTGGGCTAAAGTTAAATACTTTTCTCATATTGGTATTCCTCACTCACCCTACGCGCTGTCATCCAGAGGCGCGCAGAATGATTTACTCATGCGGCCCGAGCATCGTCTCGGGACGTACTATTTCTTTAAATGTTTTTTCGTCTAAGTATCCTAGCGCTAAACATGCCTCTAACAACGAAATATGCTCATGCCAGGCTTTATGTGCAATTTGTGCTGCTTTATCATAGCCAATTTTAGGCGCAAGCGCTGTTACCAGCATTAATGAATGATTCACATAATTTTGAATCACCATTTCATTGGCTGCCAAATCTTTTACGCAGTATCGATTGAACATCACGCAAGTATCTGTTAGCAATCGAATAGATTGCATCATGTTATGAATAATAACGGGTTTGTAAACATTCAGCTCAAAATTACCTTGTGACGCAGCAAAACCAATCGTTACATCATTACCCATGACCTGCATGCACACCATGGACATCGCCTCCGACTGTGTCGGATTCACTTTGCCAGGCATAATCGAAGAACCAGGCTCATTTGCTGGCAAAATTAATTCTCCAATGCCACACCTGGGACCCGACCCCAACCAACGCACATCATTTGCAATTTTCATTAATGCCACTGCAAGCGATTTTAGAGCACCACTGACAAAGACAAAAACATCATTTGCAGCCAGTGCCGCAAATTTATTGGGTGCTGATACAAATGGCATATGCGTCATCTCTGCAATTTTCTCGGCCATTTTCGTCGCAAATTGTGGATGCGTATTAAGGCCCGTTCCAACGGCTGTCCCACCAATAGCAAGTTCATATAAACCAGGTAGCGTTTTCTGAATATTAGATATTGCAGCGGAAAGTTGCGAAACATAGCCTGAAAACTCTTGTCCCAACGTTAATGGCACGGCATCTTGCAAATGTGTACGGCCAATTTTAATAATGTGGGAAAATTTCTGCTCTTTCTCTGCTAGTCCCTCTTTTAAAAGCAAAACAGCAGGTAATAACTGATTAACCAATGCCTCCGCTGTTGCAATATGCATCGCAGTTGGAAAAGTATCGTTAGAGGATTGCGATTGATTGACGTGATCATTGGGATGCACAGGATGCTTGCCATCCATCTTACCTGTTGCAATTTCATTTGCACGATGACAAATAACTTCATTCACATTCATATTCGTTTGTGTGCCACTGCCCGTCTGCCAGACTCTCAGTGGAAATTGATCATTAAATTTTCCAGCAATCACATCATCTGCTGCAGAAACAATCCACGTCATGATATCTTGTTTCATGAGTCCCAATGAATGATTAGTGATTGCGGCTGCTTTCTTTAAAATCGCAAAAGCTCGTATTAAATCTTGCGGCATTTCATCACAACCAATTGCAAAATGCCCTAGCGAGCGCTCAGTCTGCGCACCCCAATACTTATCATTAGGCACTTCAATTTCACCCATACTGTCAGATTCTATTCGTTTATTGGTCATAGTAGGCTCTTTGTTACCAGTTCAAAAACATCGTTAGAAAGGGAAGTATGCTGTAATAAAATTTCTAATTGTTGACGCATACATTGCTGACGTTCTCTATCATATCGTTTAAAAATCGTCAATGGTTGGACCATACGAGCCGCAATTTGTGGATTAAATTGGTTTAGTGTCTCTACGCATTCACGCAACCATATATAACCTTCACCATTCAGCGCATGAAAATGAACGGCATTACGCTGACAGAACGTCCCAATCAATGCATAAACTTTATTTGGATTTTTAATATCAAAAAGAGGATGATGCATGAGCGCTTTCACGCAGGATAAAGCATCTTGACGTTTAGAGGCAGCTTGCACAGCAAACCATTTGTCCACAACCAACGCATCCTGTTGCCAGACGGTATAAAATTTTGATAATGCCGCATCACGCAAAGGCGACTCAAGCTCTACCAATGAAGTCAACGCGACTTGCGTATCCGTCATATTATTATCCAAAGCATCTTCAAATTGTTTCATGCCTAATGCTGCGTGTTGAGGCAGACGCATGAGATACGCTAAACAGGTATTTTTAAACTGTCGCTCACCCATTGCTTTCATATTAAAGACATACTGCGCGAAAGGATGATGCAAACGATGATAATGCTCTAATAAAATCTTTTCTAACTGAACCGCAATACCCTGCAATACAAACTCTCGCGCGGCATGAATAGCATCAACATCGATGATTGTCATCTGTTCTGCGAGATATTTCTCTGAAGGCAATGAAAGCATTTCCGAAACGAAGCAAAGATCATCTCCGTTGCTATTACCCTCCCTCGAAGCATCTTTAATGACATACTCAAACATCTCCACTACTTTATCAGGCAACTGTAATGTTCTTTGTTGCTGATAATCCTCAACCATCGCAAGCAAAGTACGCGTGAAATACTGCTGCCCTGCTTCCCAACGATTAAACGGGTCTTGATCGTATTTGAATAAGAAGACCAGTTCATCAACGCTGTAATCATAATGTAATTTAACAGGCGCAGAAAAATTTCGCAGTAACGATGGAATCGGTTTTGTTGCAATCTTTTCAAAAACGAATGTTTGCGTCGACTGTGTTAATGCTAGTATCTTTTCAGCAATCGTTTGTCCATTATCATCTAATAATCCCATTTGTATCGGAATATAGAATGGCTGTTTTTCGGGTTGATCTGGCGTACTTTGAGTTTCTTGACGCAAAGTCATTGTATATTTTTGGCTGACAGCATCGTATACATTGCTGACATAAACATGAGGTGTTCCTGCTTGGCTGTACCAAAGACGGAATTGCGCAAGATCAATACCAGAAACCGCTTCCATCGTTTGCAGATAATCTTCAATCGTAACAGCCTGTCCATCAAATGTTGCAAAATATAAATCCATTCCTTTACGAAATAACGATTTTCCTAAAATCGTCTGAAGCATACGCAAGACTTCAGCGCCTTTCTCATAAATAGTGGTTGTATAGAAATTATTAATCTCAATATAAGCATCTGGCCTCACAGCATGTGCCAGTGGGCCGCTATCTTCTGCAAATTGCACTTCACGCAAATATCGCACATCACGAATTCGCATCACGGCGCGCGAAAAAATATCTTCTGCAAAATGATGTTCACGAAAAATCGTGAGTCCCTCTTTTAAACTCAACTGAAACCAATCGCGACAAGTCACACGATTGCCAGTCCAGTTATGAAAATATTCATGTGCAACCACTGTTTCTACATGCAGATAATCTTCATCTGTTGCCGTACTTGGTTGAGCTAAAATATATTTTGTATTAAATATATTCAGACCTTTATTCTCCATCGCACCCATATTGAAATCATTGATTGCCACGATCATGTAAATATCAAGATCATATTCACGTCCATATGTCTTTTCATCCCACAGCATCGCATCTTTTAATGATTGCATCGCGTGATTTGCTTGATGTAGGTAGCCTTTCTCGACATAAAGCTTAAGCGCAATTTCTCGCTCTGATTGCGTGGTAAAACGATCCTCCAATAAATCAAAATCACCTGCAACCAATGCAAAAAGATAGCTGGGTTTTTTAAAAGGGTCTACCCACTTTACCCAATGCCTGCCATGAGGCAGTTCGCCTTGCGCAACCAAATTGCCATTTGAAAGCAGCGTAGGATAGCGGGCACGATTGGCTGTTATTTTTGTCGTATAGGCTGTGAGCACATCGGGTCGATCTAAAAAATAAGTAATACGTCGAAATCCTTCAGCTTCACACTGTGTGCAATACATCGTTTTAGAGCGATAAAGACCACTCAATGCCTCATTTTGATGAGGAAAAATACGTACGACAATATCCAGTACAAATGAATGAGGAACGGAAACAATGGTAAGCGTTTGGTCTGTCAGCTGATATTCTGCGCCAGATAGCAGCTGGCCATTTAATTGAATAGATTCTAGTATTAATCCTTCGCCATTCAAAACAAGTGGCGATGCCTCATCCAAAGCACGGCGTGTAAATTGAATATGGGATGATACACATGCATCAGACTCGTTTAAAACGATGTCAAGGTCAACGGAATCGATTAAATAGGCAGATGGTGTGTAATCTTTGCGATAGACCATTGCAGCAAGACTCGTTTCCATTTCGCTTGAAAGAATCTCATTTGACATCGTTTTCTCCTATAGAATACGGTATATTATTTCATTGACCGACAAATGCCTAGGGCTAACCCATTATGTCACACAACATCGACATGCAAGAATTAGAAAAATTCTCATCGCAAAGCTTGCATTGGTGGGATACGGAAGGCGCATTAAAAACATTGCATCGCATCAACCCTACTAGACTAAGCTACATTCAAGGAAAAGTGAACTTGGCGGGCAAAAGCGTGATTGATATAGGTTGTGGGGGCGGCATTCTCAGCGAGAGTCTAGCAAAAGCGGGTGCGCATGTCACGGGAATTGATGCAGATCACTCACTCATCGAGGTCGCAAAAGCGCATCAAGCAAAATCAGCGCTCACAATCGACTACCTTACAACCACCGCAGAAGAAATGGCAGCACTTCATCCTGCACAATTTGACATCGTGACCTGTTTAGAGCTGCTGGAACATGTGCCACAGCCTGCATCCATTGTGGAAGCTTCTGCAAAACTATTAAAACCAGGAGGACATCTATTTTTCTCAACACTGAATCGTCACCCCAAGGCCTATCTTTTTGCCATTCTTGGCGCAGAATATCTCTTTAAGTTATTACCCAAAGAAACGCATGATTATGCGAAGTTTATTCGTCCCTCAGAATTGAGCAATTGGGTTAAAAAATCCGGTCTCAATCCACAAGAAACACGAGGGCTTACCTATTACCCCTGGGGCAGTTGTCGATTAACTGAGGATTTATCCATCAATTATCTTTTTTATGCCACTCAACCATTAGAAAAAAACCATGTGTCCAAAACGCGCTGTACTATTTGATCTCGATGGCACCATATTAGATACCGCAGAAGATATTGCAGCGGCTGTCAATCAGGTACGCGTTGCGCATCTTTTACCCCCCACGCCTTTTAGCAAGCTGCGAGAAGCAGTAGGACACGGTGTCAGTGCACTGCTCAAGGTGGGTCTTGATATTGATGAAATGCATCCAACTTTTCCCGTACTTCTCGAAGAATGCTTCTTGCTATACGAGCGCACCTCTACTCTCAACACGCAATTGTTCAAAGGCATCAGTGAAGTGTTTAACTATCTCGATCACGCCTCCATGCCTTGGGGCATCGTCACCAATAAACCAGCGCGATTTACAGGCGATCTCTTGAAACATTTTAACTTAGACAAAAGAACAGCCTGCGTGATTTGTGGTGATACCTTAGAAAAACGTAAACCTGACCCACTACCTATTTTACATGCCTGCCAATTATTACAATGTGAGCCAAAAAACTGTCTCTATATTGGCGATGCAGAAATTGATGTGCTCGCCTCAAAGCGTGCCAACGTCGCAGTCTTAGTCGCGCTTTATGGCTATATTGGTGAAAATGATCGCCCACTTACCTGGGGCGCAGATGGCTATATCAAACACCCAGAGGAAATTATAACGTGGATAGCAGCGAACCGGCCATGACGCCCCCTATGAACCCTTTACTTAAAATTAGCGGTCCAGATGCAACAACATTCCTGCAAGGTCAGCTCACCTGTGATATAGGGAAAATGACAGCATCTCAGTGTCATTTAGCGCTACATTGCAATCGAGAAGGACGCATCATCAGTTTGTTTAATATTTTTCTCTATCAACATGATTATTATTTATTCATGCCTGAGAGTATGATCCCCATCACGCTGACCGCCTTAAAAAAATATGCCATTTTTTCTAAAGTGTCGCTCGATGTGCTGAGAACCCATGCCATTCCCATCCCAACCATTCCCTACCCACAATTACCTGCCATTTATCCTGAAACTTCCGGTCAATTTCTGCCTCACGAACTCAGCCTTCAGAAGACGGATGCAATTAGTTTCAATAAAGGCTGTTACACTGGGCAAGAAATCATCGCGCGTATACACTATCGAGCTAAATTAAAAAAACAACTCTATCAGGCACATCTTGCAACCAATGTACCACAAACAAGAGGTGCCCCACTCTATTATGAAAATAATGGTCTGTTGGAAATAGGCGGTGTATTGGTCGATGCAATCTCACTCAAACCAAACGATCAAACAATTTGGCTAGTCTCTGAGGAAGCACATGCGATAGAAGAGCATTTATTTCTGAAAGATCAAGATTCAGATTCTGCTATTGCGACTACAATGCTTGCAGAGATCAAACCAATCGTGTTCAACGTGAGCCAGTAACACTGCGTACTGACATGCAAAAAGTGAGCAACACGCACAGTGGATCTTATACACAAAGGAACATCCATGACAAAACCGCTACGCATTACCCTTGCACAGCTGAATCTTCTCGTAGGAGATATCGCTGGCAACCTTGATAAACATCTTTTAGCAATCGAGCAGGCAGAAAACACCGCATCCCATATCATTGTTTTTTCAGAACTTAGCTTAACTGGCTATTCACCAGAGGATTTACTACTCCGAAAAGACTTTCTCCATGAATCAGAAAATGCTTTAAATATATTAATTAATAAATTGAAAAATAAAAATATTTATTGTCTTGTTGGCCACCCACATCATGCCGAATCAGGGCTCTATAACGCCTGCTCGTTGCTCTATCAAGGCACAATCATTACACAATGTCACAAACAGTATCTTCCCAACTACGGTGTCTTTGATGAAAAACGTTATTTCAAATCTGGTAACAACACCTGTGTCACAAAGATTCATGGCGTCCCAGTTGGCATCATCATCTGCGAAGATGTATGGCACACATCCCCCATACAACAAGCTAAAGCAAATGGCGCGGAACTCATGCTCATTCCCAATGCCTCGCCCTTTGAGCAAAATAAACACGAAAGACGATTGACCATCCTTTCAAGGCAGGCCAAAGCACATCATCTGCCTTGTGCCTATATTAACCAGATAGGCGGACAAGATGACATTCTCTTTGATGGTGGCTCAATGGTTGTTAATGCTGAAGGTATCCTTGCGGTTAGCGCTGGATTTTTTAAAGAAACACTGCTCACAATGGATTTTCACCCAACCACCCAACTCATCACACCCATAGGCGAGTACACATCAGAAGCCGCCTGTGAAAAAGCCTCTCGCCATAAAGCACAACTGATCTATGATGCCTTGGTACTTGCCGTACGTGATTACCTACACAAAAATCATTTTCAGGGCGTCTATATTGGTGTATCAGGCGGGATTGATTCTGCACTCACCGTTGCAATTGCACTCGATGCGCTAGGCAAAGACAACGTCCGAGCGGTACTCATGCCATCGCGCTACACAACCGCCATCAGCACAGATGACTCACTGGAGCTTATAAAAAATGCTAATATTCATCATACAATCATCTCTATAGAACAAACATATCAAGCTTTACTAGAATCACTAATGCCTCATTTCGAAGATAAAACACCCGATGTCACCGAAGAAAACATGCAGGCACGATGTCGAGCCATTATCTTAATGGCGCTTGCCAATAAACATAACTATCTCGTTCTCACAACGGGTAATCGCAGCGAACTTGCCGTTGGCTATTGTACACTCTATGGTGATATGGCAGGTGGCTATGCCATCCTTAAAGACATTCCAAAAACATTGGTTTATGAACTTGCGTATTATCGCAATCAATGTTCACCACTGATTCCAGAACGCACCCTTCAAAGAGCGCCTACGGCTGAGTTAAAACCAGATCAAAAGGATGAAGACACTTTACCACCCTATCCCATTTTAGATGACATTCTTGCACGTTATCTCAATCACGGCGAAAGCATTACAACCATCGTTTCAAAAGGTTTTGATCGAGAAACAGTCTTAAAAGTAATGAATTTGATCAGAAAAAACGAATACAAACGCCATCAATCTCCACCTGGCCCCCACATCAATCACAAGGCATTTAATCGGGATTGGCGCTATCCAATCACTAATGGGTTTAAAAGGTAATTTTTTTAAACAAGAAAAAGGCTGACAATCGATCGTTATCGTTTCCTATTTCCTACCAAAACCCCGAGATTTTGGTTCTGTAGATTGTTTTGGTTCTGTAGATTCTTCGCGAGAAAACGCAGAGCCATCAGTCGCATCACTATGCGAACGCGGCAACATGTCACTCTCTCTGTTACTTTTAAGTGTGTTACTCTTAAATCTTCTTAAAGTACTAGGTCGCACTGGCGTTTTCTTTTGATTGTCTGAAAGCGATGTACTACGCGACATAACCCCCACCCTATCTTGCGTTAAGACGTCTTGAAAATGCATTGGTTCACTCCAAACTTTATTGACAGGATCAAAAATAGAGATTTTTAATTCGCTAATTTTACCGGTATGTCTATCATCCTGTAATCGATTCAGCTCGGCCAACCAATTAAAGTTATGTGCTGTCATTGTTTTTGGCATAAAAAGCATGACGGTTCCAGTTGCCTCTGCTGAAAGCTCTGCAGAGCTTCCATGAAACAATAACTCAGCCATTGGACTTTTATTTTCTAACAGCATCACACCGAATTTAATCATGATGTTAATCGCAGGTACATTGCTATCTGATAATGATGTATTTGTTGTATTCGCCTGTTTTTGAGCATCCGATCCTGACCAAAAATTAACGGGGTTACGATTAACATTATAAAAGCCTGCATCATTCAACATATCAAAACATTTACGAAAGTCTTTTGTGGCGAGTGTTTCGTTTGTTTGTCCCAAAGTTTCCATATCACTCAATTGCAAACGCGGCAAAACAGCTTGCAACTGGCTATAAAAATCATCGAAAGTCTTATCACCTGATTTTTCTTTAGTATTGTGAATAAAATTCTCGCGCTTCTTTGAGTCAATTGCTAAGCTTTCTTTGTCAATTTCAGGATTGACTTGATAATACTTACTTACCTCCCCCGTTCTATTATCTAGTTGCATTGCAATCTCTTCACAATATTTTAAAAAAGGCTCTCTCAACATTTCTAAAATGTCTTTTCTTTCATTCTGCAGCTCTTCCAAAATAATACGGCTCGAGCTATTTGACATACACCCCCCCCTATTATTGCTCACCGATATAGTCATTATAGAGGATGTATATTATAAAAAATTTTATTGGAGTTATTTTTGAGAAAAAGCCTTTTTATTCAAAAAGTTATTGATTTTAGTATCTTCTGAATAAATGGTTCGATATTGATAAATTTGAGTTTCTTTACGACATTGCCATATGATTATATCGCATCACAGCCAGCGTATCTTGTTCCAGCTTCGTTTCACCCAGCTCATGATAAGACTTTGCAAGCAACACTAAGGCCGCTTGAACGGCCGGGGCACCTTCAAAATATTTAATCACACGGCTAGCACGGTCAGCGGCTGCAACATAGGCTCGCCGCGCATAATAATACTCGCCAACTTGTAACTCATAATTAGCCAGCACATTACGAAGATACACGACATACTGGTATGCAGAGGCTGCATAAACACTCCGTGGAAATTCCGTCACCACGCTATCAAAATCATGATAAGCTTGTTTGATATCTGTCAAATCACGTGTCGAGAAATCGAGTGAAAATACTTTCTCAAAAAATCCCATATTTTTCTTATACTCAGCAAGACCGCGCAAATAATAAGCATAATCAACATGGGCATCAGCAGGGTAAAGCTGTATAAAACGTGTTGCGCTCGCAATGGCAAGTACATACTCTTCTTTCATGTAGTAGGCATAAATTAAATCTAAGTCGCCCAATTCGGTTTTTGAATCGCTTGGATATTGAATGTCCAACGCCTCAAAACGCTTGATCGCTTCTGAATAACTTTGATCATGTAATGCCGTCTTACCATGTTGGTAAATCTGGCTCGCCGTTTCATCAGGATAGGCCCCCGCCTCATCTTTTGAAGTAGCACACGCGGTCAAGAGACCCGCGATTAATGAAATATAAATTAAAAATAAAGACTTACGCATGTTTCTCTCCGGGAATTAGCGTCCAAGTAGCACAGTATGTTATAATGTTCTCCCTATTAAAAATCAAATTATATTAAAATTAACTGAAAATTAACAATTATGCCCGCCAACATCAACATGCTCACATCTATCAACCACACATTTATCGTCCCAGATACACTCATTGATCTGCGTCTTGATCAAGCGTTATCAACACTCATGTCTGACTATTCACGAACACAAATTAAACTCTGGATCACTGAAGGTCTTATATTGGTCGATCAAAAACCTGTCAAACCTAAATACAAAGTCAAAGCTGGTGAAACGATCACCGTCAATGCTTCGCCTAAACCTGAGTTAACTTGGGAAGCACAACCGATTCCTCTTAATATCGTCTATGAAGATGAAATACTCATCGTGATCAATAAACCCATGGGACTTGTCGTGCATCCCGGTGCCGGCCACAAAAATACCACGTTATTAAATGCGCTCTTGCATCACGAACCTGCATTACGCACCTTACCACGTGCTGGCATTTTGCACCGCTTAGACAAAGATACATCAGGACTATTATTAATCGCTAAAACAGACAACGCATACAGACACCTCACGTATCAACTCAAAAAGCGAACGCTCTTGCGCGAATATCAAGCTATTGTTTACGGCACATTGATAAGCGGTGGCACAGTTCGCGCACCCATCGCAAGACATTACCGAGAACGTACGCGCATGGCGGTCATTGAAACCGGCAAAGAAGCGATCACACATTATCGCATCTCAGAAAGATACCGTGCTCACACCCGTCTTTTATTGCGCCTTGAAACAGGTCGCACGCATCAAATACGCGTTCATCTTGCCTACATCAACCGACCCGTTGTTGGCGACCCCACTTATGGCGGACGCATGAAAATAGCACGCGGCATCACTCCTCCACTCATCCAAGCATTGCGTCAATTTAAAAGACAAGCTCTCCATGCCTATGCTGTGGGATTCACACATCCTGTCACCAGAGAATGGATGCGCTTTGAGAGTGAATTACCTGACGATATACAACAATTAATCACCACATTGCGAGAAGACAATAAAGTGCGATGATGTTAGTATACGAACCGACAGTGAATAGATAGCATCAACCAGTCAATTAAGGTAAAAATTTCATGAAATATTACGCACGATTTGCTTTGCATTTTCTCATCACGTGCTGCATTGCCTTATGCAGCGCCATCGGCTATGCACAATCTGTCTCAGATACCAGTATTGCCCCCATGCTAAAGCAGGTCACGCCCGCAATCGTTAATGTCAGAGCACAAGCAAAAATCGTCGACAGCAATTTACTGCGCAATTTACAAAGAGAACGCGATAATCGTGATGGCCACTCCGATGACTCGCACAACAAAACACCCCTTTCAGGGACAGTACTCTCCGTTGGATCTGGCGTCATTATCGATGCAAAACACGGATTTATCGTCACCAATGCACATGTCATTAGCGACATGCAAACCATCACCGTCACACTTTCAGACGGTCGTCATTTTATTGCAAAAATCATTGGCATGGATAAACCTTCTGACATTGCATTGTTACAAATTAAATCTAGCAATTTAATCGCACTCACTTTAAGCGATTCCAATTTGGCAAAGGTTGGCGATTTTGTCGCAGCGATCGGCAGCCCATTTGGCCTCAGCCAAACCGTCACTGCAGGCATCATCAGTGCACTGGGACGTACCACACTCGGCATTGAAAATTATGAGAATTTTATTCAAACCGATGCGCCTATTAATCCTGGCAACTCAGGTGGCGCGCTCATCAACATGGAAGGCGAACTCATCGGCATCAACACAGCTATTCTTGCGCCCAATCAAGGCAATATTGGCATTGGATTTGCTATTCCATCAAACATGGTAAAAAGCGTGCTCAACCAACTCATCCAGTATGGTAATGTCAAACGAGGCGTCTTAGGCATTGGTGTGCAAGACATTACACCAGATCTCGCTAATGCTTTTGAAATGCATACCTCAAGCGGTGCTGCTGTGACGCAAGTTCTACCTGATTCACCCGCCTTTGAAGCAGGCGTTCAGGTAGGCGACATCATCACTTCCGTCAATGGCAGTGCCATCAAAAATGCTAGCGATGTTGTCAACACCGTTGGATTTTTACGCGTGGGCACAAAAACAAACATGACGTTATTGCGCCATAAAAAATCCCTCACCATAACACTGGCCCTAACAGATCCAAAAAAACGCGAGCAAGCCATCGAAAAAATGGATCCTTTCTTGTATGGTGTCGGATTAAAGAATTTCTCAGAATACAGTCCCGTCCATAGCCACGTGGAAGGCATCTTGGTCCTCGCTGTCGATGAAGAAAGCGATGCATGGCATGCTGATCTGCGTCCAGGCGATATCATTACGGCTGCTAATCAACAAATTGTTCATAATATTGATGAATTGAGAGCAGTCACCGCTAAAGCAAATCAATCCCTACTCATTAATGTGCTGCGCGGACAAGGCGCGGTTTTTCTTGTGATTAGCAAAGAGTAAAATTTATTTAAAATGTAAACAGAGTCAATCATGCAAAACAAGCCCTACGCCCTACTCGTCATCAGTTTATGTGCATGCTATTTGTTTTATAAATATGTCTTGCAGATCTATCCTAGCATCATCACGCAAGAACTCATGCAAACCTTTCAATTAACAGCAACACATTTAGGTTATCTTGCGGCAACTTTTTATTATACCTACACGATCATACAAGTATTTGCAGGTGTCTTAATCGATAAATATGGTACACGCTGGTTAGCATCACTTGCTGTTTTATGCTGTGCGATGGGTGCCATTAGTTTTTCTTATGCC
>Ga0155614_176_pt1 | contig 13492 bp, 8 predicted proteins | sample RifCSPhighO2_12_FD_107271 | JGI IMG/M metagenome (GOLD analysis project Ga0155614, IMG submission 107271) | Gammaproteobacteria bacterium RIFCSPHIGHO2_12_FULL_42_10
AAGAAGAGCCCATCAACAGGGAGGTCGGTCGTACCTCGACGCTATGTTAATCAAATCACAACTCATCAATGCGCTTAGTGCACGCTTTAATCACCTGCCCGAGAAAGATCTCGCGCTCGCTATAAACAATATTATTAAACAAATGAGTAATGTTTTAAGTGACGGAGGAAGGATCGAAATTCGCGGATTTGGTAGTTTCAGCCTGCATTTTCGTCCGCCTCGAAAAGCGCATAATCCAAAAACGGGTGAAAAATTAGTCACACATTCTAAATATGCTGCGCATTTTAAACCTGGCAAAGCCATGCGCGAAGAAGTCAATGCAAGCAGCCATATACCGATTGATAAAATTTCTAAAGACGAGCTGGAGCAAGAAGGGGAATAGGCTGAGTATTTACCCTCCTCTCCTCGAACCCTCTCCTCCCACAAAAAGCGCGGGAGAAGAGGGAGTCGCAAATTAAAACATCTCGATAATCTTTTTGGCCATTGCGTCGAATTTTTTTGCAAAATCGCCTTCGGGTGCTGCGATCATGGGTGGGTTGCCGTAATCCATCATTGTGGAGACAGCTGCATCTAGTGGGATCTTAGCCAACACCTCTAATTGATATTGTTCTGCTAGCGTTGCTCCGCCGCCACTGCCAAACGGATGTGCATCGTGGCCGCAATGCTCACAACGATAAACGCCCATATTTTCTACAATACCCAATAAGGGGACATTGAGTTTACGAAACATCTCGCAAGCACGTGTTACATCAGCTAAAGCAACAGCTTGTGGTGTCGTCACAATCACAATGCCAGAAACAGGTATTTTTTGGCATAACGTTAATTGCACATCTCCCGTGCCTGGCGGCAAATCAATTACCAAATAATCTAATTCTCCCCACAAGGTATCTGAGAATAGTTGTTGCAATGCTTTGCCAATCATCGGACCTCGCCAAATCATAGGCGCCTCTACATCAACCAAATAGCCCATCGACATCGTCTGCAACCCCCAACGATTAATAGGCTGCAAGCCTCCCGCTTGCAACGCTGGACGCTTACCTACTGCATCCAGCATGGTTGGCTGGCTAGGACCATAGATATCTGCGTCCAAAAGACCCACGGCATGCTTCCTTGCAAGCAAAGCAAGCGCAAGATTCAATGCAACCATTGATTTACCTACCCCGCCTTTACCCGAGGCAACACCGATTATCTTTTTGATAGGTTGCATATTTGATATACTCCTGCTTTCATTAATAACTCACCTTACGCGCTGTCATCCAGAGGCGCTTTTGCGCCGAAGGATGACAGCGTTAATAAATCTTACTCAGGAAAAATTATGTCAGCGTCACAAAAAATGCTCGTCACTTATGCATTACCCTATGCCAATGGCCCGCTGCATTTAGGTCACCTGGTCGGCATGATTCAATCAGATATCTGGGTTCGCTTTCAAAAGATGCAAGGTTACCATTGTCTTTATGTTTGCGGTAGCGACAGTCACGGCACGCCCATTATGATCAATGCAGAAAAAATGGGCCTCTCTCCTGAAAAAATGGTCACAGACATTACAGAAGATCACAAAAGAACCAGTCAAAGATTTCATATCGAATTTGATAATTACTATACAACACATTCGCCTGAAAATCAGAAACTCGTAGAGATTATTTTTAAACGCCACATGGATGCAGGCAACATTGCCAAACATACGATTACGCAATTCTTTGATCCTATCAAAGCGTTATTCTTACCAGATCGCTATGTAAAAGGCACTTGCCCACGCTGCCATGCCAAAGATCAGTATGGCGACTATTGTGAAGCCTGTAGTGCAACCTATGCTGTCACAGAATTAGAGAACCCTGTTTCCGCTTTAACAGGCGCAACACCCGTTCAAAAAGACTCTGAGCATTATTTTTTTAAATTACCGAACTACGAAAATTTTTTAAAGCAATGGACAAAAGACAACCACTTACAAAAAGCAGTCACAAACAAATTAAATGAATGGTTCGATGCAGGGCTTAAAGAATGGGATATCTCACGCGATGCACCCTACTTTGGTTTTCTCATTCCAGGTGAAGACAAAAAGTATTTTTATGTGTGGCTAGATGCCCCGATCGGTTACATGGCTAGTTTTAAAAATTTATGTGAACGCAAAAAAGAACTTGATTTTGATGAATACTGGCGTGCAGAAAGCGATGTCGCCCTCTATCACTTTATTGGCAAAGATATCATGTATTTTCATACGCTTTTTTGGCCCGCACTCCTTCATGGCGCAAATTATCGTACACCCACTGCCATTTTCGCGCATGGCTTTTTAACCATTCGCGGACAAAAAATGTCAAAATCGCGCGGTACTTTCATTGAAGCGCGCACTTATCTTGAGCATTTACCACCTGAATATCTGCGCTACTATTGTGCCGCTAAGTTATCAGATAAGGTTGAAGATTTAGATATTAATTTTGAAGATTTTACTAATCGCGTCAACGCCGATCTTGTCGGAAAATGCATTAATATTGCCAGCCGCACAGCCCCTTTTATTACAAAATATTTTTCAGGCAAACTCAAAGCAACGCTCGATGAACCGGCGCTTTATCAAACCTTTTCAAAAACAGGCGATGACATTGCTAATCTATGGCAAGCGCTGCGATATAGTCAGGCTATCAAGCAAATTATGCTGCTTGCAGATCTTGCCAACCAATATATCGACGAAAAAAAACCATGGTTGCTTATCAAAGATCCGACAAAACGAGAAAATGTCCACGCCATTGCAACCGTTTCACTGAATCTCTTCAGACTGCTTATGATTTATCTAAAACCCGTTTTACCGATCACTGCCATTGCTGTGGAAGATTTTTTAAAGATTAAAGCGTTAAAATGGCAAGATAAAGAATCACCTTTACTTGGCCATGTTATTTGTGAATTTAAACCCTTATTGCAACGCATCGATCCTACACACATAGAGAGACTCACCATGATGACCGAACAAGAAAATAAACCATTACAATCTGCAACAACCTCTACACCCGCAAAACCAATGATCACCATTGATGACTTTAATAAGATTGATCTACGTGTTGCTAGCATACTAGAAGCAAGTCACGTAGAGGGCGCTGAAAAATTATTATGCTTGAAAGTAGATTTAGGCACAGAAACGCGTCAAATTTTTGCAGGCATTAAATCAACATTTCAACCGGCAACATTGGTTGGAAAAAAAGTTGTGATTGTTGCCAATCTTGCACCTCGTAAAATGCGTTTTGGTGTTTCTGAGGGCATGGTTGTGGTTGCCAACGATGGCGAAACACTCTGGCTTGTCAGTGCAGACGACAAAACACCGCCTGGTGCGCAGGTGAGATAAAACATGCCGATTACAAAACTTGCGTATATTGAAGAAGAATCTTGCATTGGATGCACAAAGTGCATTGATGTATGCCCCGTTGATGCCATTTTGGGCAGCGAGCAATTCATGCATACCGTTATTCAGCAAGAATGTATTGGTTGTGAATTATGTGTGCCTGCTTGTCCCATCGATTGCATCAGTCTGATTCCCTTGCCAAAAACTTATCAAGAAATCAGCAAAGAGCATATCAAAAGAAGATCCCTGGCACGACAAAACAGGCAAAAATTAGCAGCAACATCAGAACTGATACCGCTTGCGATGCATGATCAACAAAAAAAACAATACATAAAAGACGCTATTTTGCGCGTGAAAACACGTAACAAATAACGCATACTACTGTTATTTGATGGTTGCGGCATTGAGTGAGTTGCTGATAGGGGCAACATTCAACGCTTCCAACAATGCCGTAATCATTGTTGATTTATTTAACGTATAAAAATGCAGTCCAGGCGCGCCGCCTGCAATCAAGCGCTCGCAAAGATGATAGATTACCTCCAATCCAAATGCATAAATTGCATCGATATCATCTCCGAACGATTCCAATCGTTTACGTATCCACAATGGAATTTCTGCGCCACATAGATTTGAAAAGCGAGACAATTTGGTAAATTGCGTAATAGGCATGATACCCGGCACAATAGGCACAGCAATACCATAACGTGCACAATCATCTAAATAATAAAAATAAGCATCTGGATTGAAAAAATATTGTGTAATCGCACTATCTGCGCCCGCTTCACATTTTCGTTTTAAATTCAGTATATCATCACGCACATTGCGTGTTTGTGGATGAATTTCAGGATAGGCCGCTACATCAATATGAAAATAATCGCCTGATATATCACGAATTAATTTCACCAAATCACTGGCAAACTGAAATTCACCAGATTGTCCCATACCGGATGGCAAATCACCGCGCAACGCAACAATACGCTTCACGCCCATCGATTGATATTGCTGCACAATGGTTGCTAACTGCTCTCGAGTAAGCCCAATACAAGATAGATGAGGCACGATATTCATATTCGTTAATTGTTGTAACGTGTTTACAGTGCAAAATGTACCATCACGCGTTGATCCGCCCGCGCCAAAAGTGACTGAGAAAAAATCTGGGCGATAGTGAGATAATGCGAGAGCGGTCGTTTTAAAGTTCGCTAAACCCGCTTCAGTTTTAGGCGGAAAACATTCAAAGCTAATTTGACAAGCCAATCCATTATTCATAGAGCATCCTTAGTCACTCATCTTGTTGTGCTGTCATCCTGAGACGCGTTTTTTGCGTCGAAGGATCTCCCTGGCGTGCAATTTCCCTTCCAAGGAGATCCTTCGACGCAAAAAACGCGTCTCAGGATGACAGTGTGAGAGGGAAATTAGTTACAACGGTCCTCACTGCTCCACCACATGTCCAATTAATTTCCGTTTCACTGTTGCAATATCGCTCTTTTTGCGTGCCGCATAATCTGTTATTTGATCTAATGCAATTTTACCTAAACTAAAATACTGTGATTCTGGGTGAGAAAAATAATAGCCACTGATCGAAGAGGCAGGCCACATCGCATCATTTTCTGTTAAAGAGATACCCGCAACTTCTGTCGCGTTTAACAATGAAAAAATGGTCGATTTTTCGGTGTGGTCAGGACAGGCAGGATAGCCCGGCGCCGGACGAATGCCTGTATATTTTTCTGCAATTAACGCCTCATGCGTTAATGCTTCATCAGCTGCGTAAGGCCAGAACTCCCTACGCACGCGATAATGCATATGTTCTGCAAATGCCTCTACCAATCGATCTGCCAATGCCTTTAATAGAATGGCATGATAATCATCATGGGTCTTTTCAAATACAGCAAGTTGTTTTTCAATATGGATACCCGTTGTGACAGCAAATAACCCAATATAGTCATTCACACCAGATTCTTTAGGCGCAATAAAATCAGCAAGACATAAGTTCGGCTTATCCCGTGTTTTGCGTGTTTGCTGTCTCAGCATATGTAATTTTTGAATCGGTGCTTGACGCGCATCATCGTCGTAAATTTCAATATCATCCTCTACACTATTTGCTCTAAAAAATCCAATGACGCCATTTGCCACAAGCCATTTTTTATCAACAATCTGGCGCAACATCTGCTGCGCATCTAGAAACACAGAGCGAGCACTCTCGCCGATGATCTCATCTTGCAAAATAGCAGGGTAAGTACCCGTTAATTCCCATACGCTAAAAAATGGCGTCCAGTCAATAAAATCAATCAACTGCTCTAATGGATACTGAAGAAATGAGCGAATCCCTAAAAAGGATGGTATATATTGTGCATCGTGCGATAAGGTAGAGGAAAATTTATTTTGACGCGCTGCTTGTATTGTTATAAAAGTTGATTCAGATTTCTTATTTTGATGTCGTTTTCGTAATTCAGTATAATCTTCCCGAGTGCTATTAATAAAAGTATCTCTTGCTGTCTCACTCAATAATTGACTCACAACACCAACCGCACGCGATGCATCAACCACATGAATGGTCGGCCCTCTCGTATAAGCCGGTTCTATTTTTAAAGCAGTATGCGCTCTGGAAGTTGTGGCACCTCCAATGAGTAATGGGATAGAAAATTGCAAACGTTCCATCTCTTGCGCAACCTGTATCATTTCATCGAGTGATGGCGTAATCAGTCCGCTTAATCCAATCATATCGGCATTTTCTGCGCGTGCCGTTTCGAGTATCTTTTCGCATGAGACCATCACGCCCAAATCAATGATTTCATAACTGTTGCAACGTAACACAACACCAACGATATTTTTTCCAATATCATGTACATCGCCTTTCACAGTTGCAATCACCATTCTACCCTTTGATTTTGACCGATTTTTATCAAGCGCCATAAAAGGTTCAAGGTGAGCCACTGCGCGCTTCATCACACGCGCACTCTTGACGACTTGCGGTAAAAACATTTTGCCGGAACCAAACAAATCGCCTACAATATTCATACCATCCATCAGGGGGCCTTCAATGACTCTCAGTGGATGTCCTAGCTCTATACGTGCACATTCTGCATCCTCAGTGATGTATTTATCGATGCCATGAACCAATGCATAAGATAGACGCGCAGAAATTGTTTCATTGCGCCAAGATAGATCTTCAGAAATGACAATCGCTTGTCCTGAAGAACGATTTGCAGCTTCTAACAAACGATCTGTCGCTTGACTATTTTTATTCAAAACAACATCTTCAATCATATTTAATAAATCTTTTGGAATAGCATCATAGATTGCCAAACGACCCGCATTGACAATCCCCATGTCCATCCCCGCTTTTATTGCGTGATAAAGAAAGACAGCATGTATGGCTTCGCGAATGTAATTGTTGCCACGAAATGAAAATGAAACGTTACTCACACCCCCACTAACCAGCGCATAAGGCAACTCAGTCTTGATGCGGCGTATAGCATTAATAAAAGCAAGGCCATACTCATTGTGTTCGGAAATACCTGTTGCGATTGCAAAAATATTAGGATCAAAAATAATATCTTCAGGTGGGAAATTGAGCTGCTGCGTTAAAATATCATAAGAACGTTTACAAATTTCAAATTTGCGCGCTTCACTATCTGCCTGACCTGCTTCATCAAACGCCATGACAATTAAAGCAGCACCATAGCGATGCGCCAGCCTTGCTTTCTCTATAAATGCCGCCTCCCCTTCTTTGAGACTAATGGAGTTGACAATCCCTTTACCCTGTATGCACTTTAATCCCGCCTCAATAACCGACCATTTTGATGAATCAATCATCACTGGAACGCGTGCAATTTCAGGCTCTGATGCGACTAAATGTAAAAACTTGACCATTGCCTGCTCAGAATCCAACATGCCTTCATCCATGTTGATATCGATAATTTGTGCGCCATTCATCACTTGATCACGCGCAACTTCAAGCGCACTCGTGTAATCATTGTTTCGTATTAGATCTGCAAATCGTGAAGAGCCGGTGACATTGGTTCGCTCACCAATATTAACAAATAAAGTAGACTCATCAATGACGACAGACTCTAAACCAGATAAATAACAAGCTTTAGGAACTAAAGGAAGAGTGCGAGGCGGGATGAAAGCAAGTGTTTCTGAAAAGGCTCGGATATGTTCTGGCGTTGTGCCACAACAACCTCCCACCAAATTCAACCATCCTGCTTTTGCATATTCTTGTAAAATATTTGCCATCTCATCGGGCGATTCATCGTACTCACCAAAGGCATTTGGCAGACCCGCATTTGGATAAAGACTAACATGCGTATCTGCAATTGCAGATAATTCTTGCGTATAAGGTCTTAATGCACCCGGCCCTAATGCACAATTTAACCCAATGCTCATGGGTCGCGCATGTCTCACAGAATACCAAAATGCGCGCGTTGTTTGGCCGGTAAGCGTTCTACCACTCGCATCGGTAATCGTGCCTGATATCATCAGCGGCAAACATTTGCCCTGCTCTGCAAAATATTTTTCTACAGCAAAAATAGCAGCCTTGCAATTTAAAGTATCAAAAATCGTTTCAATCATTAAAAGATGCGCGCCACCTTCCACCAATCCACGAACGGCGTCAAAATATGCATTCATTAAAAGATCAAAGGTAATATTTCGATAGCCTGGATCATTGACATCGGGCGAGAGGCTTGCAGTGCGATTAGTTGGTCCGAGCGTGCCAATCACAAAACGAGGTTTGTCAGGTGTCTTTTTAGTGACAGCGTCTGTTATCTCTCTTGCCAACCGCGCACTACTAAAATTACATTCATAAGCAAGATCACTCATGTGATAATCTGCTAGTGAAATCGCTGTTGAATTAAACGTGTTCGTTTCAATAAAATCGGCATTTGCATCGAGATAAGCACGATGAATCTCACTAATGATTTGGGGTTGCGTTAAGCTGAGCAAATCATTATTGCCCTTTACGGAATGAGAAAAGTCTTTAAAACGACTCCCACGATAATCTTCTTCAGATAAACGATAAGACTGAATCATCGTTCCCATCGCACCATCTAAAATCATAATGCGTTTTCGAAGAATAGCTGAAATGAGTACCGCAATATCCATATTGAATGCTTTATCTCTCTAATGTGAAGGTGTTGCGATCTTCTTCCATGTTGGGTTATCCCAGGTACCTGTCACCGCATAATAATGCCCTGTTACTTTGCCAACACTCGGGCTAATCACTTTATCTAATGCCCAAGCAGCAATCCCGATCACAGGTTGACCTGTCAGAAGTGTGGCTGCAACGGGTATACTTGATGTGACATGCGGCGTGACGTTTAATGTTAAATCATAATCTTGCTTAGCAAGTCCTATACGCCCTGCTATATCAACGCGTGCAACAGGGCCATCAAAATAGGTATTACGCGTATAAGCATCTCCATTTGTCAGCTTAAACTCACCTTTAACCACATCAAAACTATATCCTTTCTGAAAAACATCACTAAAATCTAACGTTAAACGACGTGGGATCGTTTGCAAACTAAAAAGACTCAACATGCGACCCAAATCCATTTTAGCATTAGTTGAGCCACTTAATTCTGTAATGCGGCCCGCTCCTAAATGAATAGCCAGCTGTCCACTCAAACTGGTTAAAGTAGGCATCGTTGGTGGCGTACGCCAAGTCACATCAAATGTAGAATCGCCTTTAGTTGCAATAAAATTATGCGCATTAAAACCATGTCCATTTAAAGCATCGCTGACATTAGAAGAAATAGCACCACCTGTTAAATGCGTTTTGTTATCGACTGCATCACCTGTTGCATGTAATTCAAAATGCGAAGCAGTGACGGTAAGCGACTGGATAGTAAAACCATTCGCTTTTGGAATTAATTGAATATTAGCGGTTCCTTCATTATTTGATAACACCACACCTAATGCACCCTGCAATGGATTCTTTAATGACTGCAAAGTGAATGCCAGATTCAACAAATCAGCATATTGCATATCAATACGTAATGGCTGTAAACGATCATGTAACACGATCGATGCGCTAAATGGACGAGAAATCGTTTTAGCTTTTGCATAGGATCCTGGCAGATGCACAACCGTACCCACTAAATTAGATTGCAAACGCACAGCGGTCGGCGCGGTTGATGAAACATCCATCTCAAGATTAAAATCTGTTTTGCCAGTCACAACAGAAGATAATGGCACTTTTAACCAACTCTCAAGATCTGTCATTTCTAGAGAACCAACGATCATTGCGCGAAGCAGCCCAAATGTCCTGCTCTGTCCTGATGTGCTTAATTGCAAATGCGCTGGTTTATTAAACAAGACCCCTTGAATATCATTCGCTTTGATGCTGCTCTCAGTGAATGAAAGCGCGCCATGCAACTGATCCATTGTTAAATGCCATGGCGTCAGTGCTAACTGACTGTCTTGAAAAGTAATATTACCCTGCACAGCAGTTTTCTCAGGATCATCGAGCGGCACTGTCAGCGCTAACGTTAAGCGCAAAGGTCCTGTAATCGCAAGATCAGTTAAACGTTTACCAAACGATTGTTCGAGCGGACTGTTATGTATCAAGCGAAAAGCTTCAGCAAAATCCGTCGTCACAGGATCTGCGTGAATAGAAAGAACGGATGCAGTCGCACTATTTAAATCTGGAATAACGCCTGTCACATGCATGATGGGAATGTCTAAAATCTTCGCGCGATCCACATCAACTGCCATACGGTACCCAGCAAACGTGATACGACCATCTAGCTCTGTCAGCATGGGCCAAGCGGGTGCAAAACGCATATCCACACGATTAGCATAGCCTGAAATCTTAAAGGCTCCTTTTCTTTTATCAAAAGGAAAATCATTTAATGGTCCATTCAGAATCAACGAGCCTTCAGAAAGCGTGCCTGCTTTAAACGCTTGTTTTAGCCAAGTATTTAAATTCGGGTTAAAAAGACGTAATGGTAAATAATGAGTAATGTGGGAGGCATTTTGTACACTAAACGATGCTTTAAGATCCGCAACAACGCTGCGCGATGCAAGTGGCACCATCAGCGCGCCTTCTGTTTTTAATGTGATATCCTGATTGGAAGCCATTAAATTTTGTAAATGGATCACCCAAGATTTATCTGCAATCTGTTGCCAAAATAGCTTACCAGACAACTGATCCAGGACGATTGGGCGTTCAAAAACCTCATTGTATTGCAAAACCGCATGATGAGGAGTGAGCGATAACACGCCTTTCTGGCCATCCCACTGCAAAAGACCGGTCAAATGTTGCATAGACGGTAAATGATGCCAAGAAGCAATGCCAAGATCAGTAAAATGACTTTTTAAAGAAAGATGTGAAAAGTCGAGAGGAGAATCGTTGGCAAGCACGTCAACATCTTGGATATCACCGGTTAATTGCAAATCTGATAATAATTTACGATCTGCATCAGATAGCAAAGACTGAGATGAAAATAATATTTTTTGTACATCCAGCAGATTAATATAGCCAGATTGAAAGGCGAGTGATGAAAGCTTACCTGTCACATCTCGTTGAAGCGTTAAGTAAAAATGTGTTTCCGGCCAAGCATGCGTTGGAAATTCAACTGCAATATGCTCACCAGCAAAAATTTGCTTCTCACCATCGCGCTTAAAATCAAAGTCACCTCGTATGCGATCTACGCTATGCACTGCATGATCACTGAGAGACGTTAATTCCAGTCCATACAAATCAAATTGACATTGAACACGTTCAAACTGGCCTCGATTCCAAACAGTCCATATGGTTGCATCTGCCTTCCCTTGATCTAATGACCATCCATGCCATGTATGTCCCTTCCACCATTCAGCCAAAGCAAGATTCGTAGTAGAAAGATAAATATCTGCTTTCATTTGATTAAGATCAACTTCATCGCCCACCCATTTCACTTGTACCGTTACCATGGTACGCAGCGCCTGGCGTAATATCGCCTTCCCTAAAATCTGATGATGGTTGCCTTGGTTTTGAAACTTTAAATGATAAAGCGATACAAAACGTCTGATGCCGGTCTTTCCGATATAACTCAAGTCAACATCATTTAGCATTAATTGTGGCAGCTTTAACAGTGAGCGCAACATATCCGTAAATTTTGTTTCACGCTCATATGGTTTTTCATTAAATCCACCGATAATTGGAAACCCGCGTATAACAATATCCCCATTTGATTTCTCATCGATATGAATTGAAGAGCCTGAAATAACAATGCCATTAAAAATGGGTTTACGCTGCCACAAGCTAGTGGGAATGGCGATCAAAACATGTACCTGCTTAATTTGCAAAACAGGTTCATTTGACGACTTATCAAAAACAGTGACACCGTTTAAGCTAATGTCTGGTTGATACTGATACCACGAAATATGAACTGCCTTAACCTTCACAGGCATCTCAAGCAAATTACTGACCTGCATTTCAATATCGGCACGATGACGTTCCAGTGAAGGCGTTAATAACCCACTGAGAATAATTAAAATAGCACTCAAGATGGTTAAGCAGGCAAAACTATATAAACCTATTTTTTTAAGCATCGTACCGCCGAAAAGCATTTACTCATACACGCTCAATGCAGCTTCAAGGAAAGCTGATCTTCACGCATCAAAAAAAACAGCCACGGCCAACACAACATACTCGTCAATGAAGACAGCCAATATAAAGGGTTATTAGGTAAATCATCCATAAACCCTTGCATACAATATAAAAGAAACTGATATAAAAGCACAAAGAAGAAAATATTTAAACTCTGCTGTAGTAAAGGATACATTCGTAATCGCATATAGATTCGAAAAACACAATACATCACAACAGTCAGTGCAAACGCATGCTCACCTACCGGTGTGCCACTTAATAAATCAAGCAAAATACCTATTATCCACACAATACCAAGCGACATACGATGAGGCAACTTCATCGTCCAATAAAGCAATGTCAACAAGACCCAAGCGGGGGATGACCACGCCATCCATAACGGCATAGGCAAAATGGTGAGCATAAGCGCACCCAATAAAGTTACGCCCATCCATAAGTTACGATGCATGAGATGCACGTCCAACCAACAGGAACTGACGGCTACTATCTAGATGCGCACTCGGGTGAAGCGTCACGTCTAAAAATGGCTGCGTCGGATCTCTGACCACAGAAAATACCACACCCACTGGATAGCCGGACGGATACGATCCACTGAGCCCTGATGTCACAAATAAATCGCCCTGCCGAACATCGGTTGTCTTTGCAATAGACATCAAATGTAATTTACCTAAGTAACTATCACCAACTGCGATCGCGCGTAATCCATTCCTAGCATTTTGCACAGCAATGCCACTCTTTTGATCATTAATCATCATTAAGACACTGGTGTTCCAATTCGCCTGTACAACTTGACCCATCACACCCGTTGCATCAAGAACTGGCTGCCCAATATACACGCCATCACGTGTGCCTTTATTGAGGACGACACGCCTAACATAGGGCTCGCCATTGATAGCTAGCAATTCACCAACCAATGTTTTGCGTTGTATAGATTGCGAAGAGGGAATCAGTGACTTTAAGTAATTGTTTTCTGACTCGATGGCTATTAATCGCTGAAGATCTGCGTGCAAAAGCAACTGCTCGCTCTTCAATTGTAGATTCTCACGCACCAAGCTATCGTGAGTACTAATCAGACTTTCGATATCATTGACAACTTGCAATGGCCAGTGAACAACATACTGAATGGGCACAACAGACAATGAAAGCCAAGCACGTACTGACTGAAAACAAACCACTTGCCTATCTAAAATCATCAATGAAACAGATAAGATGACTAATACAAGCGCATGCAAACCCAATTGTTTGTTGCGAGTAAAAATGGTGCGGATAATCAGTTCCTCATGATGGTTGTATCAACCAAACGTAGCTTGAATAAGGATATGATTTCATCCAGGCTACTTACTCAGCCAGCAAGAAATCTACTCTAGATGTTTCAAGTAATTCCAGTGTTTTGCCGCCCCCTCGCGCCACACAGGTCAGTGGCTCTTCTGCAATAATCACGGGCAAGCCAGTTTCTTCCATAAATAAGCGATCGATATTACGCAGTAGCGCACCGCCACCCGTTAAAATCATACCGCGTTCTGCGATATCGGATGCCAATTCTGGTGGCGCTTGTTCTAACGCAGCACGTACCG
>Ga0155614_177_pt1 | contig 13406 bp, 13 predicted proteins | sample RifCSPhighO2_12_FD_107271 | JGI IMG/M metagenome (GOLD analysis project Ga0155614, IMG submission 107271) | Gammaproteobacteria bacterium RIFCSPHIGHO2_12_FULL_42_10
ATCTGGAAACAAGCTTCTTGTGTCCATCATACATCCTGGTATATAAGGATTCATTATGAATATATTTTGAGCAAATATAGCATGATTGTGATGAAATTGCGATAAGAGGAATTTAACCCCACGCCAACATAATACGCACGGCTGTCACTCTGCTAAAAGCTTTAAAAGCCATTTATCTACCTGTGCAAATGCAGAAGATCCCAACAGAGAGCAGCAACTGATCGCTCAATCAGCGAAGGCTGTGGGCGCACCGCAAACAACAGCGCTCACTTTGTCTCATAGGGGATTTTAGAGCTGTAGATTAGTATTCACTAGAGTGAGTCGAAGCACTGTTAGAAGCGCAAAGAAGCTTGCTTACCTCACACGCTTCCGATAGAATCACCTGCCTCCATTCCTCCTTGCCGTCTTACAATATTTAAGCACGGCTACAAACCCATAGGGAGCTCATGCATGACTGAAGCAACACAACCTGTATTACGTCACTACGAAGTTATTTTTTTAGTGCATCCAGATCAAAGTGAACAAGTACCTCTAATGACTGAACGCTATCGCAATTTAATTGCGGAACGCAAAGGCCACATTCATCGTCTAGAAGATTGGGGCAGACGGCCGCTTGCTTATGCCATCAATAAAGTCATGAAAGCACACTACGTACTAATGAATATCGAATGTGATCAAAAAACTCTCAATGAGATCAACGATCATTTTCGTTATAACGATGCTGTCATCCGTAATTTAGTGCTCACAAAAGATCACGCAATTACCGAACCTTCTCCAATGATGCGGGAAAAAGAACCCCGCTACATCGACTTAGACACAGAATAGCGAGAATATAACCATGGCCACTTATACACGTCGTAAAAAGGTTTGTTACTTCACAGCCAACAAAATGAAAGACATCGATTACAAAGATGCCTTTTTATTAAGGAAGTTTATTATGGAAAACGGCAAAATTATCCCAAGCCGTATTACTGGCACAAAAGCACGGTACCAGCGTAAATTAACCAATGCTATTAAACTAGCGCGATATCTAGCTTTAATACCTTACACTGACCGACACTAACTAACATCCCATGCGCCTGCTTCGACTAACGAACTATTTATTGGGACATCGTGCAATTGCCATACTTTTGGTATTTTGCATCACCTTTGTCCCTATGATAGGCATTATTGGCATCCTATATGCAGGTTTAATTACCTTACGCAAAGGCATCATAGAGGGTGGCATTTTTACCTTAGCCGCAACGCTACCTTATGTCGCAAGCTTCTATTTATCTGGCGGTCATGCAGAAGATGCGCCACTCATTATTTTGGCAGCCATTGGGATTGCCGTTCTTAGCAATGTTTTGACCTGGATCTTTGCCAGTATGCTGAAAAGGCAAGTTAGCTGGAGCAATCTCATACAAATCGCTGCGTTAATGGGCGTGTTATTTGTCAGTATCGCACACTTAATTAACCCAAGTATTGCCGCTTGGTGGGGCGCTCAGCTACAACTGTACTACACAAAGGCAGCCGCTTTAACAAGCATCGCGGCAAACAAGGCTCTCGTCTCACCAGAAACACAACTTGAAACAATTGCCATCACCAAACAATATGCAACTGGTTTAATGACCATGGCCATTCTATTCAATGCCATTTTGCAACTCATCGTTGCGCGCTGGTGGCAAGCTGCCATGTTTTATCCTGGCTTACTACGCAGAGAATTACATACGATTCGTCTCAGCCAACTGGCAAGCGGATTATTTGTTCTAGGCCTCATCTTTGCCTACCTTGGCAATAGTGTCGCGCTCGATATCATGCCCATTTTGTATATGTTATTTGGCATGGCGGGCCTAAGCTTGATACACTATCTCTTTGGATTACTGACACAGCCAACAAAATGGTTCTGGTTGTGGCTGATGTATATTGCATTTTTTATCTCTTTACCAACCAGCCTACTGCTAGTTGGTATTTTTGCATTAGCCGATGCGGGGTTTGATATACGACATCGCGTAAAGAAAGTGTAACGACTCGCTCTTCTTCCTCTTTATTTATTAAAAAGGGGTTGGCTGGGACGGAGGCTGTGATGATCATACCTCCTCTCTCCAGCCCTCTCCTCCAGCAAAGAACGCTGAAGGAGAGGGAGCACAATGTTAGTTAATAATATGAGGTAGTATAAGATGGAAGTGATCTTGCTTGAAAAAATCAGACATTTAGGCACGTTGGGCGACAAGGTAAAAGTAAAGCCAGGCTTTGCAAGAAATTACTTAATTCCGCAAAGTAGAGCCGTTTATGCCACTGCAGCCAACCTTGAAAAATTTGAAAAACGCCGTGTAGAATTAGAAAAGATCGCAGCAGAACGCCACCAACGCGCAGTGGAGAAACAACAAGCCATTCAAGCTATTCCCGCTGTCACGATCGCTGCAAAAGCAAGTGAAGAAGGCAAATTATTCGGCTCAATTGGCGTCCGAGAAATTATCGATGCGCTTAAAAAGCTCAACATGGACATCGAAAAACGAGATATTCGTCTGCCGCACGGTTTGCGCTCATTAGGCGAATATGAAGTAGTCGTTGAGTTAGATAGCGATCTCACAGCACAAATTAAAGTCATTATCGTTGCCACGGGGTAAATACAGCATTGGACACGGAATCAATTAGTCGACAGCCCACTAAACGCCGCGTTGCAACGCAAATCGCAAAAACACCTCCTCATTCATTAGAAGCAGAACAGTCCGTCTTAGGCGGACTGATGCTCGATTCCGAAGCATGGGATCGCATCGTCGATCGTTTGAAAGAATCTGATTTTTATCGCCAAGATCATCAGCTCATTTTTCGCATCATGCGTCAGCTCGCCGAACATAGTAAACCAATCGATGTGTTAACGGTCTCTGCCATGTTACGCGAAATGAACGCACTGGATGTAGCAGGTGGCGAGGTTTATCTTTTTGAGCTTGCCAATAATACGCCAAGCGCTGCCAATATTGCGGCTTATGCAGATCTCGTACGAGAACGTGCTATTTTACGTCAACTGATTTCAGCAGCTGGTAGTATTACAGAAAATGCCTTCAATCCAGAAGGACGTAGTATTGTTGAACTATTAGACCAAGCAGAACGCAGTGTTTTTGCAATTTCTGAACAAGGTTCTCGCGGACAAGGGCCTGTCACCATCAAAGATTACCTTGCTAAAACGATGGATCGCATCGATACGCTCTTTCACTCTGATTCTTCCATTACAGGTGTTCCGACAGGCTATCACGATTTTGATAATATGACTTCTGGATTGCAACCTTCTGATTTAGTCATTATCGCAGGTCGCCCCTCCATGGGGAAAACGACTTTTGCAATGAATATTGCAGAAAATGTTGCCATCAAAAATCGTTTGCCTGTTTTAATATTCAGTATGGAAATGGCGGGCGAATCGATTGTCATGCGACTCTTGTCCTCGCTTTGCCGCATTGATCAACTACGTTTGCGTACAGGTAAACTGGCAGATGAAGATTGGCCAAGAATGAGCTCAACGGTCAGCATGCTATCCGAAGCACCGTTATTTATTGATGATACCCCTGCACTAAGCCCAGCTGAAATGCGCGCACGTGCAAGACGACTTGCGAAAGAGCATGGCAAACTAGGATTGATCGTCGTCGACTATTTACAACTCATGCAGGTACCAGGTCACAACGAAAATCGCACAGCTGAAATTTCAGAAATTTCTCGTTCCTTAAAAACATTAGCCAAGGAATTATCTGTCCCCGTTCTTGCGCTCTCTCAATTGAATCGCGGTTTAGAACAACGCGCCGATAAACGCCCCATCATGTCAGACTTACGAGAATCGGGCGCTTTAGAACAAGATGCGGACTTAATCGTATTTATTTATCGCGATGAAGTATACAACGAAAACAGTAACGATAAAGGGACTGCTGAAATTCTCATTGCTAAACAGCGAAATGGTCCGATTGGCAAAGTCCGACTAACTTTTATGGGTCAATATACTTGCTTTGAAAATTTTGTTAGACAAGCGAGTTATTAGCACAAATTCCGGATAAACAGCATGGGCAAGAACAAATTTCTCGACAATTCGCTTTCATCGAGTCGGCTTGGCTAGCCCGGATATTTCACCATATAGCGTAACGAGGGCGTGCAAATCTATGCTAAAAACCAGCAATTCCCGCTAGCTAGTTAGCGGGAATTTCTAGCTAAAAACTAATTATTAGTTTTATCGTAACTCCCCAGGTTGTCACATAACATACTAAATGTGGTTTTTAACATTAATTAGTGATACTATATGATGATATAAACTGCATTTGGTAATTATTGATGTTTAAGCGTATATTGGCAATGACTCTTCCTGCTCAACAATCAGCATTTCTATGGGGTGCGCGGCAAACGGGAAAATCGAGTTTTTTGGCTAGTGTTTTTAAGCAAGCCACTTATTACGATTTACTAGATACTTATCAAGTAGCTCGACTAACCAAGTCGCCCTGGCTTTTACGCGAAGAAATTTTGGCGTTAAAACCAGAAACCCTGAATCAACCCATTATTATTGATGAAGTACAAAAGCTTCCTGAATTATTAAATGAAATACATTGGTTGATTGAGCATACACGAGCACAATTTATTTTATGCGGATCTAGTGCGAGAAAACTTGCAACTCATGCAACGAATTTACTAGGTGGAAGAGCATGGAAGTATCATTTTTTCCCACTTGTTTCAGCAGAAATCCCAAAATTTGATTTGCTGCGTGCTTTACAACATGGGCTCATTCCTAACCACTATTTAGCAGAGCCTGGCTTGATTAATGAATATCTTCAATCTTACATTGATATTTATTTGATAGAAGAAATTCGCAATGAAGGACTTGTCAGAAACCTAGCAGGGTTTGCGCGTTTTTTAGATATTGCTGGTTTATCAAATGGTGACATGATTAATGCTAGTAATATCGCAAGAGATTGCGGCGTAGATCGCACGACAGTCAATGGTTTTTATCAAATTCTAGTTGATACGATGTTGGGTTATTATATTTATCCGTATAGAAAAAAAATTAAACGTGACTTGATTTCTGTTACACCAAAATTCTATTTATTTGATGTGGGGGTCGCGAATTACTTGGCGAGACAATCTGTTACGCAATTAAAGGGTGTGGTTGCTGGTAAAAGTTTAGAACATTTTATTTTAATGGAGCTGAGTGCCTATCTAGGCATTATGCGTAAACGTTATAAGATTAGCTATTGGCGCACAAAAACTGGCTTGGAAGTGGATTATATTTTAGGTAATGCAGTTGTTGCTATAGAAGTTAAATTGAGCGAGCAAGTACATAAAGAAGATTTAAAGGGTTTAATCGCTTTCTGTGAAGAGCACACACAAACAAAACCTATAGTCATTTCACAAGACGCAAAGAAACGACAACTCATGTTAGATAATGGACTGTGTATTCAAGTGTTACCATGGCGAATCTTTTTAACAGAATTATGGACTGGTGAAATTATTTAATCATGATTGGGAAGAGGGGATTAGTCGTAGGTTAGTTGATCTAGGGCAGTAACGCCGCCTTTGGGGGTGCCACGCATTAATTCACCTAATGCGTCGATCAGGCAGAGTAGTCGTAATGCTTGGGGGGTCATCTCATCAAAAATCACTTTATTGCCGAGTGTTGAATCGGTCGTCTCTTCGAAAGTTGCGCCGATGCCGTATCCGAGACAAAGTGAGCTCAGTTGGTCGGCACGACGCGCGATGCCAGGCAACAACCCTGTTGGTGAAAATACCTCTTCAAGCGTCAATGGGCGTCCATTTAGCGTATAGTTACCATTCATGGCTCTTGCTATTTTGATCATGATGACTGAAATATCGACAGTTGGCATCCTATACCTTCCACCATGGTTGAGCAATCTTACGTGGACCTGCAATGTAGGACCTAATCCAGCGCGAAAAAACAGCCACCGTAAATCCAAATCGTCCTAACAATGCAAAAAAAACGGTTGCGGCAACAGCCAGCATAAAAGTCCATAAGCGAATGTGTAACAGAAAAACCAAGAGAGGGAAAGCTGCTCTGAAATCCATTACCCACAATTTGACAGGTCTTGCCGAATCACGCCAATGCGCCATAGACACGCTCCTTGACAATATTATAACATGGTTAAATATTCTCGCTAGGGTTATGGCATGATCACACACAGGCGATGACATTGGAATGTCTGTCACAAAAGGAATAGCATCTGACATGTTAAAATCAACTCTAATAGTATGTCTCTCATTCATCTTATTCGCTTGCGCTATCCCCAAAACACCGTCGGGATATGATCTCAGTCAACCACAAAATTCTTTGGCGGAGGCTTCCTATTCAGTGAGTCGTGCAACGTCAGATCTTGCAGAAACTGCGCAAGCAGCGCATCCATTGCCGCCCTACTCAGCACCACCATCGCCCGCCTCTTACGGTATGGGCGGCGTCACCAGTGTTGATTGGTCTGGGCCGGTCGAACCGCTATTACAACAAATTGCACGAGCGGGTAACTATCGTGTGCGTGTGCTTGGCACACCACCCGCCATTCCCATTCTTGTCACTGTCTATGCAAATCGCGTCATGTTGGCTGATGTCTTGCGTGATACCGGCTATCAATGTGGTAAACGCGCGTCTATTATTGTTTTTCCAGAAACGCGTGTCATTGAGCTGCGTTATGCAAAGAATTAAACTTTTTATGCAGCAGTGTCTGCTGCCTTTTATAGGCCTGCTGTATCTGACGTTGTCACTGGTCGCATGCAGCAACATGCGCCCACTCTCTGACGTTGACACAACGAATTTATCACAACTTGAAAATGTTAAAGCGCCACCTGTATTGCATTCCTCAAATACTGATTCCTCATTAAGCGGCATACGCTCAAAAGCATTATCAGATACGGCTATGAGCTTAGGCGCTCAAGGTTCTTTAGCTTGGGCCTCCGAGCAGATGAATGCCAAACTCAACGAAGATCGTAAATATCTTGATAGCATTTTCAATTTCAATGTGCTCGTGTTAAATCACGGCGTCATGCCACCCGTCCTTGAACAAGGCGATAACACATTAAATCTTGCCGATCCCAACACAATTCGCGTTGCAGATCGTAGTTATAAAATTATCACACAAGCGCACTTTGCAACCACACCCCCTAATTGGCGAGATTATCTCTTACAAACTTACAGCAAACCTACCTTACCTGACAAAACACTCTTACCAAAAAATTTTGATGAGCAAAAAATCTGGCGACAAAGCGCCAAAGAAGGTTGGCAAAAAGGAATCGAACAATCTTACAGTATCTTTCAGCAAAACTTAGCACGCTTAAAACGTGATTACCGAGGCATGATCTTGTATCGAAAATTATTAGAAGAACATATGATTAGTCCACCTTTTGTTTCGCGTACCTCACTCGGCGTAACAGGAGATAGTGAAAACATGAATATCAACGATCAAGTGCTGCGCATTGTCGCGTTACCTGCACTACAAACTAGCAGTGAACATTGGCAAGCTGTTGTGGTGAAAAATCATGACTGACTATCTCTTTCCTCAAGAACCAACCCGATTATCCATCGAATCAACCAATGAAATCCTAATGCATGCAGTGAAATTGGGTTCTTCTGATATCACATTTCAAACAAACGAACCTATTCTTGCAGAAATTTATGGTCGCTTAGTTAAAATCACACGGAGACGTCTCTCTAATATTGAGGTCAGCGAAATAATCAATGCGATATATGGTCCTAACGCAACGACTATCATTGCATCTGGGAAAGATATCGATACTCATTATGAAATTCGCCCTAATCGCTCTGATCGCTATCGATTTCGTATTAATGGTACGGGTTGTCAAGTTGAAGGTCATGATGGCATCCAGATCACTGCACGATCAATCCCCGGTGATCCACCCACACTAGATAGTATGCAATTACCCCAAGTATTACTCGATAGTCTCACGCCCGAACAAGGGGTTGTTTATGTAACAGGTGCCACAGGTTCTGGTAAGAGCACTTTACTAGCCGCCATTATTCGCAATATTGTCGAAAACGCCGAAAGCCATCGCAAAATATTAACCTATGAAGCACCTATTGAATTTGTTTTCGATAATATCGAAAAACTATCCAGTGTTGTCAGTCAATCTGAAATTCCGAGACATCTTCCTAGCTTTGCATCGGGCGTACGTAATGCATTGCGCCGTAAACCACGATTAATTTTAGTAGGTGAAGCGCGCGATCCTGAAACCATCGGCGCTGTTATGGAAGCTGCAATGACGGGTCATCCGGTTTATACAACCTTACATAGTAATAGCGTCGCAGAAACCATACGACGTTTGGTGATTACATTTCCCACAGAAGAACGGCAAAGTCGTGCGGTCGACATCATTGAAACGGTGCGCGTTGTGATTTCGCAACGTCTTGTCCCCACACTCGACGGCAAACGCGTTGCATTGCGCGAATATTTGGTTTTTGATGAAAAGGTACGTGATCTGCTATTAGCGGCAGATCCTCTCACCATCACCAGCGCTGTGCGTAAAATGGTGCGCGAACAAGGTCACACGATTGGTCAAGATGCGGAAGAAAAATGGAAGGCGGGACTCATCGCAGAACGATTGTACAAAACCATTGTAGAACAATCAGAGAATGAAGTGAAATAAGCGGCTTATAATACCAACCCACCCACTCGCTTCTCCGCCTGATAAATCGCATCCAGCCTCTCTGCCTCATTTGAAAAATGATCTTGATGAACAGGTGCATCCACTACAGCAGACAATATTTCAGGCAGCGTATGAATATCCAGCGCTGGATCAACCGGTATCCAATTATCCTGCATGACCGACTCCGTCAAATAGGGTCTTGCAAATTTCGCCTGCAATTCGACAGGGTCGAGATCAGCATACAAATGATTGTAATATTGTATGTCCTGTCTGATGCTTTGATCGGTTGAACCAAGCGCTTGCTTGTGTTTTTTCATCCATGCGTGAATCGCTTGATTGCAAACAGCTATGACATTGCGATTAGGGTTCATCGTAAAAAATGCACCGCTCCCACTGGGCGATTTATTGACGAAACAAGACAATTGAAAGAATAATTTCTTTAGGAAAATCTTGCCATGATCATTTTGTAATATTTGTTCAAAATTAAAAGATGTCAAATACATCAGATGGCTCAAGTGACTACGCAATTGTATTTTAGAAAATACACCGTTTAATGACACGCGCCTCATCGCAATCTGTTCATCAGCCAAATCAGAGAGAATGGCTTTCAAGAGCGCAACTTCTTCTTGTTTATTCAAATAACTCGGCACTTTGTTGAGTTTTAACACAAAAGGCATTAACTTGAAAAGATTATAAATATCGATGCCTTTACCGTGATAATCAGTCGTATTTTTATAAATAACATGTGCTTTGTTGACGTCTAGTCCTGCTCGCACTTCGATTAAACCAGCATGTTGCACGACATGATAAGAAAAAAAAGTAAAAAATCGTTTTTCAGGAAATTTCTTAATGAGCGTTTTCTCTAAACGATTCGCTTGCTTTTGAATGGTCATTCTATTCTGTTGGTCACTCGATTGACGTGGGCATGTTACGCTTAGCTGATATCCATCATCATTTCTACCAACTCTCAAAGCCCGTATTAAAGCTTTCGTTGTAGCATATCGTGCAATTGCTTGCGGCAACTCAGGCATCAAGGCCTCTTTTAATTTAAAATCATTACCAATCACATAAGTTCTTACATGATGCTGTTGTGCCCAACTAAAAATATCTGTTGAATTGAGATAGTGAGTCGCGCGTCTTGCATGATGGCCCTCATCACTAAACAAATTATCAAAAATTACCACTATTTTACCAGCAAACGATTGTGTCAAACTCTGCCTTGTGCTCGTTGGCTGATGGTGAAAAAAATAATTTATGCCACCATATAATGAAATATCACAGACGTTAACGTGCGATCCAAAAACATTCTTTAATCGATGAGTCCAGCTCTCAATAACTTTGGCATCAATATCTTCATCAACAATCAGCGTAACAAGCGCATCAGAATGATATTGATATGGTTCGGCGACATGCAAATTGACAGTTTGTTTTTGAATTGCTCTTAAACTCGACGAATCGACCCACTCGCCTACGGATAAGATTGCTGTCAATCGTACAGTCGTATAACTATTGGGTAAGCAAAGCCTGGATAAATCCAACGTACCTGATGACATAACGACTAACTCATGCGCTGGAAGTGATTGTTGCCATTCAAAGCACTGAGAAGAAATTTCACTTTTTTCACCTGTAACATTCTGAATGAAGACGGAATGATGATCAGCTGTTAGCTCAACTCGAAAAAGACGCGCATCAATAGCCCGCATTGAACAATTTTTAATTGCCAACACAATAGGCGGTGTTTCATCTTGAATCATTGCTTGTTTATCACAAAAAACGGTAAGCGTTACGGGATGTTGAATCTTTAATATTTTCGATTCGCTGACTGTGATTACTTTATTCAACCTAGGTGATCGAGCTACTAGTGTAATAGCCGTATCAATATTCAGTGGATGATTGTCTGCAATAATAGCGGTGTCTTTAATCTTAAATAACAAACGACCTGGCAAAACACAGCATTGCCCTGGCAAAATAGGATCGCGTATTGGCAGCCCTGTCTCGTCAAATGAAATCCAATCATTACTGATGCCTGTAATGATAAAAGGATGCTGTACGGGCGTAGACATATTGCCAACATTCTTCAGAGCAATATTTTTAACCGCGAGTGTTTCTCCAGGCTCGTTGATGCCGTCATTTGAAGTTTCAACAACAAAACCTTCAATTTGTAACTGATAAGACCTGGAATACATTGTAGAATAGCCAAGCTCACCACGCTCATCCTGCAGAATAAAGGTTGTACGACCATTACGCCCGTCTTTCCCCGCCATTCCCAATACGCCCCTATTGCCTTGCATGCCAGGCAACCCATTCGTCCCGCCGCCCATCGTCCATGTTTCAAGATGCGATATATTATGAGGCGCAGGATGGCACGAATCAGGGCGCCAAGAATAATAAATGCCGCCTGGACCACCCAAACCACCAGGACCGCCCTGGCCAGGCTGACCACCTTCCCCATGCCGCCCACCCTTTTGCTCGATCTCTTCTATCAAACACAATAGATCTGCATCCACTTCGTTAACGCAAACAGTAATATCCCCGGCATGTCCACCATGACCGCCTGAGCCACCATCCATTCCATTTGCTCCATCTGTTCCATTCGTTCCAGGTTGGCCTGGCATCTGCTCTGTGGCATCAGCACCGGACATACCATTCTCGCCTGGATGCCCGTCTCCCCCATCACCGCCCCGCGTAGCATGTCCGCCATTAGCTGTTAAAAAAATGCTGCAGGGAATGGTGGGTTCAAGCGTAATAGGTTGTGCATCATTATAAACGATATGAAGCGAGCCCGACTGAAATGATAAAGCTATTCGAATATTTTGAGCATTTAAACCATCAAGGCCCGGCACGCCCTCCATGCCTATCTCAGCTTTATCGTGAGAGTTGACACTCAACGCATGGGCACTAGTATCAATTACAATTTTTCGGCTGTCTGACATCATCTACTCCAGGAACAGTGTTGAATGACTATACCCACTCCTTTGTCGATGACTGTCTATTTCATCTTAGTATGTCATGATCATATTGTCTCGGATATGCGCGGCAGACCGGATAGCCAAAACAAAAATAATCACCGTCAACAAGGCGATCGCCCAGAAATCGTTGCCGAATGAAATAATATTTCTGCCTTCGCCAAAGGTACCTAGATACGAAATCACGGTCATACCCACAAAATAAGGCACAATCCACCATGAAGTTTGCCACTGACTTTTCCAAATAGCCACACGATGACGATAACAATAGCCTGCAAAAAAGATAACGCCGATTAAAAGCGCGATCATCATACGATAAACAGTTTGCCAACCTGTCCAATAAATCAATAAATTGCAAATATAAAAAGCAATCATCCCAATTGCAAAGGGAAAGGGCAAACGAAATGGCCGATGTGTTTCAGGTTTAATCTTGCGAAGCGCAACCAGAGCGATAGGGCCGATAATATATGACACGATAAAACAAGAAATAATAAAGCTAACCAATTTTTGCCAAGCAGGAAATGGAAGAAACAAAAGTAGCCCAACAACATAATTAAGCATTAAGCAACGAAACGGAATACCGCGTTTAGTGAGCTTTTTTAAACCAATCGGCAAGAATCCAATATCACTCAACCCATAACTGACACGTGCTGTTGATGCTGTAAATACATAACCTGTCCCAAATGGCGATATAATCGCATCTGCATAAATCAACATCACAAACCAACCCAAACCCAGCGCCTGCATGATGCCTGAAAATGGGCCGTTATCACCGGTATAATGCAAGTTGGACCATCCTGCGCTCACCGTGCCTGGATCTAATGCGCCAATAAAAGCAATTTGTAACAATGCATATAAAATGGCACAAAATACCATTGAACCGATCAACGCAATTGGAATACTGCGTGACGGATTTTTTGTTTCACCTGCCAATTGCACAACGGTATTAGAACCAATAAAAGAATAAATGACGCCACCTAATGGCAACGCTGCTAATATGCCGTGCCAACCATCCGGCATAAAGCCGTGGCCAGCACTCAATGTAAAATTAGCCAGGCTAAAATGCGATACAAGCAGCACAATCACGGTTGCGCTAGGAACGATTAATTTAATCGCTGTAATCAGATTATTGGACCGACTAAAAAACAATGCGCCATAGTAGTTTAATATACACATAATCAACATCACAAACGCAGCAACCACCATCCCGCTATGGGTGAGTACGCGCATGTTATCCACTTTTTGGATCAACATGGGTAGATAGTTTGAGGCATACTGAATGAGCGCTAACGTCTCAACAGGAGCAACTGCAACGCTCGATACCCAAACCATCCAACCGACTAAAAAACTGACTAACGGCCCGTAACTTGATTGTGCAAAGTGAATCATACCTGCTGCAACAGGAAATGCACTTCCAAGCTCTGCAAAGGTAAAGGCGATAATAATCATTAAAAAGCCGCCAATCAGCCAAGAAAGTAATGCGGCAGGCCCTGCAATTTGAGCAGCATATAGGGGTCCAAATAACCAGCCAGACCCAATCACACTACTAATGCCTGCCAACAATAAACTGACTGTGCTAATGGAACGTTGGAATGTCATATTTGAAAATATCCGTGTGGTGACTACTCATTTTACTATTTGTACGCATAGCATGGCATTGCTTGTCTGGGCTCGTTGCTTGGATATAACTCACAACATCACGTGTCAACAAATAAATATAATAGGATGTTGTCAAATGATCCACATTCGCTGCAACCACGACTTGATTACAAGTCAACCAAGTCATCAACGACATATATCCTAAGGTACCACCTAAATGCCAAA
>Ga0155614_112_pt1 | contig 12929 bp, 8 predicted proteins | sample RifCSPhighO2_12_FD_107271 | JGI IMG/M metagenome (GOLD analysis project Ga0155614, IMG submission 107271) | Gammaproteobacteria bacterium RIFCSPHIGHO2_12_FULL_42_10
CGTCTGCCTTCGGGAGTGCGCACGGGAATATTTTGTAAATTTGGCTCAGATGAAGATAATCGTCCTGTCGCAGTGCCAGTTTGATTATAGGAAGTGTGTACGCGGCCAGTTTCTGGATTGATTTGCTCTACCAATTTGCTGGTATACGTGGATATCAGTTTGCTAATACTGCGATGTTCGATGATGAGACGCGGCAATGCGAAATCCAGTGCCAGTTCCTGCAACACCGCATCAGCAGTAGATGCTTGTCCAGTCGGTGTTTTTTGTAAAACAGGCAATTTTAATTTATCAAACAAGACTTCTTGCAATTGTTTTGGCGAATTTAAATTAAATTCTTCGCCTGACATGGCAAAGGTTTCTTTTTCCAATTCGTCCAAACGGAGCTGTAATTGTTTGCCTTGTATCTGCAGTTTGACGGGATCAATTAACACGCCTTCACGTTCGATTTGCGCGAGCACTGGTACGAGCGGCATTTCAATCTTTTCAAAAACACTCATCAGTCCAGATTCTTTTCGCAGTCGTGGCCATAATTCCTGGTGTAGTCGCAGAGTTACATCGGCATCTTCTGCAGCATAAACGCCTGCTTTGTTGACATCGACAAGATTAAATGTAATTTGTTTACTGCCTTTGCCGGCAACATCTTCAAATGTAATGGTTTGCCAGCCGAGATATTTCAGTGCCAGGGAATCCATGTCGCGTGTATTGCTGGTGCTATCCAGAATGTATGATTCCAGCATGGTATCAAAAGCGATACCCTGCACATGAATACCGACACCTGCCAGCACTTCAATATCATATTTAATATTTTGTCCGACTTTCTTTATCTCAGCATTTTCAAAAATAGGTTTGATGGCAGTGAATACCTGCTCCCTGCCCAGCTGGCTGGGTGCGCCATCGTAATTGTGTCCGAATGGAATATAAAATGCTGCTCCCGCTTTCGCGCATAACGAAATGCCGACCAGTTGTGCGGTCATATAATTCAGACTGGTTGTTTCAGTATCGATAGCGAGTAAATCAGCGTTTTTAATTTGCTGTAAACACGCAGCAAGATCTTTTTCATTATAGATAGTTTGATAGTGCGCGTATTTTTGTTCGTCTTTGTTCTCACTGGTTTCATCTTTCAATAATTCCAGCAACCAGTTTTTGAATTCCAGGTCTTTGTATAAAGTAATTAATGCATTTTTATCTACGGGTTTTATCTGTAGATCAGTTATTTTGAAGGGCAGTTCTACGTCGAGTTTAATGGTGACCAGTGTTTTGGTGAGAGGCAGATGCGCGAGCGCAGTACGCAGATTTTCGCCGACTTTTCCCGAAATTTTATCGGCATGCGCAATAATATTATCTAGCGTGCCGTATTCATCCAGCCATTTTACAGCTGTTTTAGGCCCTACTTTGTCAACGCCCGGAATATTGTCAGACGAGTCGCCCACCAGAGTCAGATAATCGATGATCTGATCTGGATGCACACCAAATTTTTCTTTCACGCCGTTTGGATCCATGATGGTATTGGTCATGGTATTAATGAGCGTGATATGTTGATTAACGAGTTGGGCAATATCTTTATCACCGGTTGATATGAGTACCGGAATATTTTTTTCCGTGGCTTCTCTTGCCAGCGTGCCGATGACATCGTCTGCTTCGACACCGCTGACGCTGATCAGCGGTAAACCCATCGCGCGAATAATCTCATGGATAGGCTCAATCTGTTTCGCCAAATCAGACGGCATTTCCTTGCGTGTTGCCTTGTACTCTTTATAAAGTTCATTGCGAAATGTTTTGCCTTTGGCATCAAAGATAACGGCGATGGATTCGGGACGATAAGTGTTTAACAAAACTTTCAGCATGGAAACCAGACCTTTGATGGCGCCGGTGGGAAAATTTTTTGAATTTGTGAGTGCTGGCAGGGCGTGAAAGGCGCGATATAAATAAGAAGAACCATCAACCAGTATCAAAGGTGTTTCATGAGCTGACATATTATTTTCCAATCCTGTTTAAGCCACAGAGGATAATATGATTTATCTGCGTGCACAAGAAAGGCAGTTCTCGTTGTTATGCTGGCGCTTCAATGGAATTCGTCTATAATCAACAATTCAATTTTTGTTGAAGGGTGAGTTCAGAATCGTCGTTTGGTGTAACTTCGGATGCGACACGATTTGCGGATTCATTTCATTCACAATGCTGGCTTGTGCAACAAAATTAATCAGGGAGGATTTGTTGTGGTTAGATTCTTTGCGGTTTTATTTGGTATTGTCTTTATTTTTGCGGGTGTTGCTGGTTTTTTGCCGACGTTCACTCTTGACGGATTGCTGTTTGGGTATTTTACAACACATCCAATACACAATGTGGTCCATATGGTTACTGGTGTGATCGCCATCATGGCTGCGACTAGCTACCGTGCCTCAAGATTATTTTTCCAGCTCTTTGGGTTAGTATATTCAGTCATTGCAATCTGGGGCTTTTGGTCAAACGGCGATTTATTAATCATGCACGTGAATGCGGCAGATAACATTCTGCACATTATTATTGGTGTGCTCGCCCTGCTAATCGGTTTTGGGTTGCGTAAAGAAGACTAACTGACAAGATACAATCATCATTATTTAGCGTAGCGGACATGATCAGGCTGGTCTCTCGCTTCGCTAGTCATGATATAAATGACATAAATAATATTAGATCTGGTTTGACGGTTGTTATTCTGCTTCGCTTTGCACGAGCCTCTAATGGAGAATCACTTTAGTGAGTGTGTCGCTTTGGGATAGATGTCTGGTTTCGCTGGAAGGGGAGTTTCCTTCGCAGCAATTCAATACCTGGATAAGACCTTTACAGGCTGAGCATGCAAACGGCAAGCTGGTATTGTTTGCGCCTAATCGTTTTGTAATGGACTGGATTGTTGAGCGGTTTCTGTCTCGTATCAATGAATTAGTCAAAAGTTTTTCTGGAAATGAAACCTCAGTCGTACAGGTAGAGATTGGCAGCAAGCGTGCAGATATCATTCGCCCTGAGCAACAAGCGGCAGTGGCAGGCACTCAGCCTATGCCCTCGCAAATGCCGGTGCGCAAAGGTGCTTTTTCATATACAGACACAACTTATCAAAGCAATCTCAATCCGAATTTTACCTTTGATAATTTTGTGGAAGGTAAATCTAACCAATTAGCCAAAGCGGCATCTTTCCAGGTGGCTGAAAACCCTGCTGTTGCTTATAACCCACTCTATTTATACGGTGGCGTTGGTCTTGGCAAGACACATTTACTGCATGCGATTGGCAATCAGATTATCCAGAATAATCCCAAGGCAAAAGTTCTTTATCTGCATTCAGAGCGATTTGTTGCCGATATGGTGAAAGCGCTGCAAACTAATTCCATGAATGATTTCAAACGTTATTACCGCACTGTTGATGCGCTACTAATCGATGATATTCAATTTTTTGCTGGCAAAGATCGTTCACAAGAAGAATTTTTTCATACGTTTAATTCGCTGCTGGAAAGTCAGCAGCAAGTTATTTTGACGTGTGATCGTTATCCCAAAGAAATTAATGGCGTGGAAGAACGTCTGAAATCACGTTTTGGCTGGGGACTCACCGTATCGGTTGAGCCGCCAGAGCTTGAAACACGCGTTGCCATTTTGATGAGTAAGGCTGAGAACACGAATATTGTTCTGCCTTATGAAGTTGCGTTTTTTGTTGCGAAACGTATTCGTTCCAACGTGCGTGAACTGGAAGGTGCGTTAAAACGTATTATAGCCAATGCACATTTTACCGGTAAAGCGATTACACTGGATTTTGTCAAAGAAGCGCTGCGTGATTTACTGGCGCTGCAAGATAAATTAGTGACCATAGAAAATATTCAGCGTACGGTGGCGGAATATTACAAAATTAAAGTTGCTGATCTGCTCTCCAAGCGTCGTAATCGTTCTGTTGCGCGGCCACGGCAAACTGCGATGGCGCTTGCTAAAGAACTGACGAATCACAGCTTGCCGGAAATTGGCGATGCATTTGGCGGTCGTGATCACACGACGGTGTTGCATGCTTGTCGTAATATTAATGTGTTGCGGCAATCCGATGCAGATATCGAAGAAGATTATACAAATTTACTGCGAATATTAACTACGTAAGAAGAGATCACGGCCATGGATATCATTGTTCAACGCGAAGCTTTACTGAAGCCGTTGCAAGCGGTTAGCGGTGTTGTTGAGAAAAAACAAACGCTCCCTATTCTTTCCAATGTTTTGCTGACAATTAAAAATGACAGACTTTTATTAACTGGCACGGATCTTGAAATTGAATTAATTGGTTTTGTGCCGATACAAAAGATGAATGCTGAAGGTACAACAACAGTTTCAGCGCGCAAACTTTTTGATATTTGTCGCACGTTGCCGGATGCATCGGATCTCCGTTTAACGATAGAAAAAAATAATCTGGTGGTGAGTGCTGGCGGCAGTTCGTTTCGTTTAAATACTTTACCGGCGCAAGATTTTCCCAGTCTTGAGCAGGGAGAATATCCGGTTAAGTTTTCTATCCAGCAAAGCCAGTTAAAAGGCTTGCTGACTAAAACGTATTTCGCCATGGGGCAGCAAGATGTCCGTCATTATCTGAATGGCAGTTTTCTTGATATTGGTCAGCGTTCCATTAAATGTGTGGCAGCTGACGGCCATCGTTTAGCATTAACAACGATTCAGGACGACAGGATAGGTGATGCTGAAGCAAAGCTAATCTTGCCGCGCAAGAGTGTGCTGGAGTTAATCCGCTTATTAAATAGTGATGGCGACCACGATGCTGCCATCAGTGCTGGAGAAAGCCGTTTTCAGATAGTTACAGATGATTATATATTCACCACAAAACTAATAAATGCTCAATACCCAGACTATAGGCGCCTGATTCCTGCCGGAACGACGGTTGCTGTGGCTGAACGAGATGCTATCAAGCAGGCATTAACCCGGGCATCTATTTTGTCGCATGAGAAATTCCGTGGTGTGCGCTTCCAGTTAGAGCAGGACAAGCTGACTATTTCAGCGAATAACTCTGATCAAGAACATGCAGAAGAAGATCTGCCACTGACATATAATGGCAGTAAAATGGAAATCGGTTTTAATGTGGCCTATTTGCTGGATGTTGTCTCATCTATAACATCAAGTTCCATTTATTGTGCATTTACTGACCCGAATAATGGGGTTTTAATTAAACCGGCAGAAGATGATGAAAGTTTATATGTGGTGATGCCGATGCGGTTGTAGCGAATACTGGATAGTATGACAATCACTTCTTTACGTATTAGCGATTTTCGGAACCTGAAATCTGTACATATGGACCCAACACCACAGGGTCTCAATATTATTTCGGGCGATAATGGCAGCGGCAAAACCAGTTTACTGGAAGCGATATTTTATTTGGGGCACGGTAAATCATTTCGTAGTTCCCTCGCGAATCGCATGATTAATTACGACGCCGAAAAATTTTCTTTGTTTAGTCAAGTTCTTACAGATCTAGAACGCATGGTACCACTAGGGGCTGAGCGTGAACTCACAGGTGCCACTCGTCTGCGTATCGATGAAAAAGATGCCTCTAGCATGGCGCAGTTTGCACAATATCTTCCCATCCGCATTATCAACTCTCAGTCCCATCAACTATTGGAAGCAGGGCCTGTTTTTCGTAGAAAATTTCTGGATTGGGGGCTTTTTTATCAATATCCTGAATTTATCACGTGTTGGCGCAATTACGAGCGTGTTCTCAAACAGCGCAATGTCATTTTGCGTGATAAACGCCCTCGCAAAGAGCTTGAAACCTGGACTAATGAACTGATCAGGCTGGGTTTAGAACTGGATCAGATGAGAAAGTCGTATATTTTGCAATTATTGCCCCGTCTTCGCCATTTTACGCAGTTATTATTATCTTTAACGAACCTCGAAATCGAATATCAATCTGGGTGGTCAGAAGATAGTGATTACGCGTCCACTTTGTTGGCGGCTATCTCTGAAGATTATCGCATTGGATATACTCAATCCGGGCCCCATCGAGCGGATTTCGATTTGGTATCAGAAGGGCACGCTTTGAGGCATATTTTGTCAAGAGGACAGCAAAAGCTGTTGATCTGTGCTATGATACTCGCCCAGGGAGTTATGCTGGCAGAGCAGGAAAAAACAGGCTTAATTTACCTTGTTGATGACTTGCCGTCTGAGCTGGATTTACTAAGCAGGACAAATCTGGTTTCGCTATTAGCTATGCAAAAAACGCAAATCTTTATTACAGCCATCGAGAAAGAGGCGATTTGTGAATTGATTAGCGATAAAATCAATGTTCCTACCAAGGTGTTTCACGTGGAACATGGTGTTGTTGTTGAGTTGACTGAGACTATGGTGCAATAAACTCATTAGGAGTGATAAAAGTGACAATCAAGGCAGCGGAAAACTACGATTCCCATTCAATCAAGGTGTTAAAAGGCCTGGATGCAGTCCGGAAACGTCCCGGAATGTATATTGGCGACACAGAAGATGGCACTGGGTTGCACCATATGGTGTTTGAGTTGGTAGATAATTCAATCGATGAAGCGCTGGCAGGTTATTGCGATACTATTTGGGTTACTATTCATAGCGATGAATCCGTTACGGTAAAAGACAATGGTCGCGGCATTCCAGTCGATATGCATCCTGAAGAAGGGAAGTCTGCTGCAGAAGTGATTATGACCGTGCTGCATTCTGGCGGTAAATTTGATAACGATTCTTATAAAATATCTGGCGGGTTACACGGTGTTGGTGTGTCAGTTGTTAATGCCTTGTCAGAAGAACTGCATTTGGTAGTAAGAATTAACGGTAAAGTATACGAACAATATTATCACCACGGTGAACCAGCAGCCCCTATCGCTGAAATTGGCGAAACCACTGAGAAAGGCACTGAAGTTCGCTTTAAACCTAGCGCTGAAACTTTCAAAAACATTCAATTCCATTACGATATATTAGCCAAGCGCTTGAGAGAATTAGCATTTTTAAATACCTCGATACGTATTTTTCTGAATGATGAACGTTCAGGTGGTAGCGATACTTTTGAATACCACGGTGGTTTGAAAGGTTTTGTAGAAGATCTAAACCGCAATAAAACACCAATTCATTCCAAAATTTTTTACTTTACCTGCGAAAAAGAACGCATCGTTGTTGAAATTGCCATGCAATGGAATGATAGCTATCAAGAAAAACTCTTTTGTTACACCAATAATATTCCCCAGCGTGATGGTGGTACCCACGTTGCAGGATTCCGTAGTGCGTTGACGCGCGTTCTAAACAGCTATATTGAAAATGAATATTCCAAGAAAGAAAAGGTAGCCACATCTGGCGATGATTTCCGTGAAGGTCTCACAGCTGTTTTATCGGTAAAAATGCCAGGACCGAAGTTTTCAGCGCAAACCAAAGACAAACTTATTTCTTCAGAAGTGAAAGCCGTTGTCGAATCCTTAATGAATGAGAAGTTGCAAGAATTCTTAATGGAAAATCCTCTGGATGCAAAGTCAATTGTTTCAAAAGTGCTTGATGCAGCTCGTGCACGCGAAGCAGCACGCAAGGCACGTGAATTAACACGCCGTAAAAGCGCATTAGATGTCGCAGGTTTGCCGGGGAAACTGGCAGATTGCCAGGAAGAAGATCCAGCAAAATCCGAATTATTCCTGGTAGAGGGCGATTCGGCAGGTGGATCCGCCAAGCAAGCTCGTGATCGCAAGCATCAGGCTGTATTACCGCTGAAAGGTAAGATTTTGAATGTGGAAAAAGCCCGGTTTGACAAGATGTTATCATCTGTCGAAGTCGGTACGCTGATTACTGCTCTTGGTTGCGGAATTGGGCGCGATGAATACTCCCCGGATAAACTACGCTATCACAGCATTATCATTATGACTGACGCCGACGTCGACGGTTCGCATATTCGCACGTTATTGCTAACGTTTTTCTTTAGACAAATGCCGGAATTGATTGAACGAGGCAATATCTATATCGCTCAACCACCGTTATATAAAGTCACGAAAAACAAGAAAGAACGTTACGTGAAAGATGAGCAGGCTCTGGATGATATGCTGACCCAGTCAGCATTGGATAATGTCGTATTAAATCATGGCGACGGCACACAATTGTCAGGCGAAGCCTTGATGCAACTGGTAAACGAATATAATGCCGTCAAGACCAGTGTCAAACGTTATTCAAAACGCTATCCCAAAGATTTTCTGGAAGCATTGGTTTATGCGCCTACTATTAATGATGCAAATTTAAGCCAAAAAGACGAAATGGAGAAGATAGTTAAACAGGTTCAGGATGGTTTAAATGTCAGCAACAGCATGCACGCCTATTTCGAAATTGAATTGGCGCATGATGCGGAACGTAATTGGTGGATGCCCAAGGTAAATATGACTAGCCATGGCGTATTACATACCATATTGATAAATAAGGATTTATTTTTATCGCCAGATTATCGCAAAATGACAGAATTTGGCACCAAGTTAAAGTCAAAATTGAAAGCGGATGCCTACGTCGAACGGGATAACAAGAAACACAACATCCAGTCATTTGACCAGGCTATGCAATGGCTGATCTCGGAAGCTAAAAAGGGCCAGTCAATTCAACGATATAAAGGTTTGGGTGAAATGAACCCCGATCAACTTTGGGAAACAACCATGGATCCAAGCCAACGTTGCTTAATGCAGGTCAGGATTGAAGATGCCGTTGCTGCTGATCAAATATTCACTACCCTGATGGGTGATGAAGTCGAACCACGCCGGCAATTCATTGAAACTAATGCATTAGAAGTCAACAATCTTGACATATAAACAATTTTTCTGACCGGCTCGACTTACTTTGATCTGCTTTTAGGCGCTAAACGTTCTATAATATATATATCATATATAGTGAATATATTAGAAAAACGATTGTCTTGCGATTAACCATTGTTGCGAGGTTAGCATGGCAGAAGTGACTATCAAGCCGGAAGAGGGATCGAAAGAAGAAATGGCATTACTTGAACAATATGCTGCCGCTACTAAAACCAAAGTAGTGATGAGCCCGGCTGATGTTGATCCTAAAGACAGGATCATGGAAGAAATGCTTAATTGGTGCAAAGACCAAAAAACAATTGTGGTTTTGCGTAGCGCTGCCATTCTTTCTTCCGAACCAACTTCCCGTGCCGTACAAAATTGCAAATCCTTAATGTTAAGCAAGGGTATTCATCCTGGTCAGGTTTTTGCTGCAACCAATGCCATGATAGGCTTGGTGTTCGCGAGTGCTGAGGATCAAGAAGAAAATAAAAAGCATAAAGGTGAAACCAATATTTCCTTTAGTGACCAGCAAAAACATTTGCGCGATCTGGTCATGGAAGCTGTCAAACAAAATGTCAGCGATATTCATATTCAGGTAAGAGTTACATTCACACGTATACGTATGCGTCAGCACGGCGAATTACGTGTATTTGCCGAATGGTCTGAAAGACTCGGCCGCGAAATTGCTTCAGTGGCATTTAATAAAGAAACTGATCACGCGACTTCACACTTCAATCCCCTGATTCCACAAGATGCATCCATGCCACTTAGAATTCACGGCAAAGATATTCGCTTGCGTTTAGCGAGTGTGCCAGCACATGGTGGATTTGACATGGTCATGCGTATTCTTGCCACCGGCGAAGAGCATACCAAAACACTGGACCAGCTTGGTTATACAGATAAACAAATCGCATTGATTAAAATGGCAATGAGATTGCCGTTTGGCGCAATTATCGTTGCCGGGCCCACAGGTTCTGGTAAGACGACAACGCTTGCCAGTTGTATGGAAATGGTAGAACCGACTGCCAAATTATATTCTATCGAAGACCCGGTTGAAAAAATTGTGGAACAGGCGACTCAAGTTCCCGTCAACACCGAAAAAGCAGACCGTAGTTTTGCCAGCATGGGGCGCGCTTCTTTACGTATGGATCCTGATGTCATTATTCTCGGTGAAATGCGTGATGAAGATACGGCGAATGTGATGGTGCGCGCATCTATAACAGGTCACCTTGTGTTAACTACACTGCATACTAATCGCGCCACAGCTATCGTGACACGTCTGGTTGATATGGGAATTTCTCCAGTCTTGTTAAGCGACAGTAGTGTGTTGCGCTGTCTGCTTTGTCAACGCTTGATTGCAAAAGTTTGCGAGGGTTGTTGTATACCATTGCGCGACTCTGAGCCGCACAAAAAATATATGAGTGACTGGGAAACGGTGCTTGGCAAGGAAGTTTTGGATAGGGCAAAAGCACGCGGTAAAGGTTGCGTCAAGTGTCATCATACCAGCGTCGGCGGCCGCGTTGTCGTTGCCGAAGTGATTTGGGTCGATGAAGAAGGCAGACAATTTATCCAGAAATGCGATACGCTAGGATGGGAAAAACATCTTAAGGCAAACGGCTGGCAGGATTTTAGAGATCGCGCGGTTGATTTGATTCAATCAGGAATTTGCGATCCTTTTGACGCGGAGAAAGTGGTAGGACCAATTAATCCGGCAACACAATCCAGAGTCTTTAAATACACTTAATTTTAAGACGGCAGGTATATATGGAAATGTTTGATGACTTTGTATTCGAAGCGAAAGAACAATTCTCGAAATTAGGGAATACTTTAAAGCGCATAAATTTTAATAAAAAGAAACAACTCGCTTTCCTTGAAGATTTATATCTGTTAATTAATGATGGTATCCCTGCAAACCGCGCTGTTGAAATGATGGCGCAGGTAACAACCGGTGTTACACGCGAAGTATCACTCACACTGACAAATAAAATTTCTGAAGGCCAGCCTTTGGCAGAAGGCATGAAAGAATGGTTTACGCCAAATGTCGTTGAAATTATTCGCGTTGGTGAAGCCGGCGGTGCTATGGCTGAGACCATGAAATCAGCAATTAACATGCTGGCACAACAAGGTATGGCATTCGGCGCGTTTGCAGGTGCTATTGCTTACCCATCAATCGTAGTTCTCATGGGATGCGGAATGATCATCTATCTGGAAGGTTCCGTGTTCGAGCAATTCAAACTGATCAAACCCCCTGATCAATGGCCTGAAGCAGGACAATCATTACTTAATTTGGCATATATGATCAAGACATGGTGGTGGGCTGCTATTTTATTTGTAATAGCCTTCGTTATCGCTATGCGAAGAATGCTAACAAATTTTACTGGCGAAATGCGAGCCACGCTAGATCAATATCCACCGTTTACACTATACCGAAAATTGGTCTCCGCACGTTTACTTGAAACATTAGGCTTGCTGGTTGCAAACGGTGTAGTTTTTAAATCTGCCATTACAGTCATGCAATATCAGGCTAATCCTTATGTAGCCTGGCACTTGGCGCGCATGGAAAATCTGCTTAGCAAAGGTAAATCCAATATCGCTGATGTATTGGATACCGGATTAATTGAGCATTCCAATTTGATGCGTTTGCGCGTCATGGCAGAAGTTAAAGGATTTGAGCACGGTCTGGTTAGAATGGGCGTGCGTGGTACGGCAGAAGCTACTCAGGCATTAAAAACAATCTCTAAAGCCATAGGCATGGTTTTGATGATTATAGGCGGTTACCTGATTATTATGATTATTCGAGGTATGTTCCTGACAGGCATGTCAATGGCAGGCTAGCTGAAACGAGGCTTAGTGCATGAAACGAAGTGATAGCAGCCGAATGCAAGGTGTAACACTTATTGAAGTGATGCTGGTCATTGCAATCGCTACGAGTCTCACGCTGATGGTAATGAAGCAGTATCAAATGATGAAGAGAGATTCGGATGTACAACAAGTCAACTATAACGTAGACCAGATTATGGATGCAGCTGCTCGTTATTATCAGGCAAACTGTCGTGTGCAAGTCGATGCAACCACTGGCCAAGTGGTAGGAACAGCAGGAACACTTGATCCAGCGCATGCACCTCCACCATCAAATCCTTTTATAATTACCGTAGCGGCACTAAGAGCCGCTGGATATTTAACAGCTGTTTTGCCGCCAAATCCAATTGTGAATGAGGCGGGAGCAAATAATGGGTATATGGTTCAGTTCAACCAGGTCACACCAATTCCGGATAGAACAGTTACTACATCGACCGGAGCAGTCGTAAGATTGGGGCAAATTATCATGTGGCGCATACAAGTTGCTGTCGAAGTTAGAGATCCCTCTATGGCGGCAAGTTATCAAAACTCATTACGCGCCGATTGTGTGTCAGCCATCTCCGGTAGTGGAGTGCTACCATGTAACCCAGCACCCGCTGCAGCAAATTATCTTGTCTGGGAAAGATTGCCGTCGTTTGCATCTCCTGAAGCCAACTCAAATTTATGGATGACAAATGCTACCACTAAGCAATTTAATGAGAGTTATAGAACCATGCCGTCGAATGTATTAGCTGGAGCTACTCCATATCCGCAACAGACTTTTCTGTGCGGTAATTAAAGGTGAATGATATGAGAAGTTTGCGTCTGATGAAAATGGTTGGTTTTACATTAATCGAAATGCTGCTGGTTATGGCGATTATCAGCACCATGATTGTGCTGAGTATTGGATATATGAATACGCGTACCCGGGCTCTCACCATTGACCGGACCAGTGCGCAAATGCAACAGATATTGAATGCCGGATTATCTTACTATGTGAATAACAACGCATGGCCTGCTGATATTAGCACGATGCAATCCGCTGGGTATTTGCCAATGACGGCGGTACTCGGACAAATCCCCAGTTCTTTTGGAACTTTTTTTTCGGCTAGACCGAATCCAGCTAATCCGGGAAATGTACCACCGATACCGGCAGGTATCGTATTTCAGGTCAGCATTTCTTTACCGACAGGTTATGCTAATGCTGCGACGATAGGCGAGATTCTGGCAGGCAAGCTGCCTTTTGGAACTGTGTCAACAGTCGCTCCACCACCACCGCCACCTTCTCCCCCATCAACAACAACTATTACGGCA
>Ga0155614_178_pt1 | contig 12875 bp, 8 predicted proteins | sample RifCSPhighO2_12_FD_107271 | JGI IMG/M metagenome (GOLD analysis project Ga0155614, IMG submission 107271) | Gammaproteobacteria bacterium RIFCSPHIGHO2_12_FULL_42_10
CAGCTTCATCCTTTCCTACTCAGCCGCCTTACGCGCAACTGTTATCAACCCCGATGCAATCTGTTATTTGTATAGCGCTGCTTTATTAGCAAAAGCTTCCTTATATAGTGCCATGCATCTTTGTCCACAAGCGGCATGGCCTTTTTATTCTATTTTAATTTTTACAGTGACGTCGTTGACGCATCTTACGTATACAGCATCTGCTTTTTTATTAAATGGGTTTTTTTCTGCAATTTCTGTTGCCATGTTTATTGCGATTGTTGATGAGTTAGGTGGTTCAGTGCCTACGATGTGGTTCGCTGCAATAACGATATTGCTCGCGCATACATTTAATATTTTGCGATTAGAGATTATTCGAGATCATGGGTTTTGGTGTGGGTATTTAGTGTCGTTGTTTTTTATGTTGCGGTTTTTTAGGTGTTGCATTGAGGGAGAAGCAGCTTGTCATCGAGATGACATGTGTCATCCCGCACATGCTTTTAGCGTGGGACCCAGTGCCTTTACACAACCTATCGCTTTGAAAAGACACTGGGTCCCGCGCTTTACACTGCGCGGGATGACGTTGTTTTATGCTTTTTTAGCGAGTATGAGCCTCTTGATCGCTACCCTTTTTCGCATTGAAGGTGTAGCATTTCTTTTGTTGTTGCCGCTCATTGCCTGGATGATGCCAATGGTTGCTTGGCGTTCTCGTTTTCAAGCTTTTATTTTGCTGAATGTGCCTTTAATTGTTTTATTGTTGGGGCTCATTTTGTATTGGTTATTGAGCGCAACGCATACACTGCAGTCATTCGGTCGCGTAGCTGAGATCTTTCATCATCTATCACATGGATTATCTTTGTTGATGCAGGGTTATCGCACGATGGCAAATGCAATACATGATTACGTATTGCCTCAAGCGGGCGCAAGAGATACGGATTTAATGACATGGTTGTTGCTGATCATCGCTTATGTTTTCAATGTGGTTGATAACTTATCTTTTGTTTATGCTGGATGTATTCTCTATGCTTGGATCAATAAAATAGCACATTTTTCCGTGATGCAATCGCGCGTGATGATTGGGTATATTTTGGTAAATATTGTCGTTACTTTTATTTTTTTTGTAGAGCATCAATTTTTAGCGCGTCGTTATCTGATTGCGCTATCGCTTGTACTGATGTTGTGGGTACCCTTTGCGTTACAATCTATTTGTGCTTGGGGCAGTGTCAAGCGCCGTGTGCTGACAATGTGTATACTGGGCTTCATTGTACTCACTTCGTTAGGTGGGTTATTTCACTTTGGACATTCGAAAATCTATATCCGTGAAGCAGGTGATTGGTTAGCGCATACCGTGCCATCTACTGCAAGGCTTTATACGAATGACTATCAGTTGATGTATTATTCACAGCATTTTAAAGAAGGCATTTTTAAGCAGTGGGATGCTTATCATGATCTAACAACGACATTGGCGACGGATGTGAAGCAATATGATTATCTTGCTTTATTGATTAATCGAGAAGAGCGGGTGTCGAAGATGCAGATGTTGCAATCTGTTGCGATGTTGCCAATCAAGGTATTTGAAGATGGTCGTGGCGATGGGGTTTATATTTATCGGGTAGGGCAGGAGCGGAAACAATGAATATCGCGGTCATTGGCGCAGGTTATGTGGGACTCGTGACGGGCGCATGTTTTGCTGAATTAGGCAATCATGTGACTTGCATTGATGTAGATGAGCAAAAAATTAAAAATTTGCAGCAAGGTATTGTGCCTATTTATGAGCCGGGTTTAGATGCAATGATTGCATCTAATGCAGCACAAGATCGTTTGCATTTTGCAATGAATCTAAATGAGATGTCGATGTTGCCTAATATTATTTTTATTGCAGTGGGCACACCAAGCGATGAAACAGGTCTGGCAGACACGAAATATGTGTTGCGCGCTGCAGAACATATTGGTGCTTCGCTAAATGATTATTGTGTTGTCGTTGATAAATCAACTGTTCCGGTTGGTATGGCAGATCAAGTGGCAGCTGTGATACAGCGCGAATTAGATAAACGCGTCTCACCGATTGTGTTTGATGTAGCTAGTAACCCTGAATTTTTGCGTGAAGGGAATGCGATTGATGATTTCATGCAACCAGATCGTGTGATCGTAGGACTTGATTCAGCACGTGCCAAGCAAATATTGTTAGATTTATATGTACCTATTTTGCGCCATCCAGAGCGTCTTTATTTTATGAATATTAAAGATGCTGAAATGACCAAGTATGCAGCGAACGCGATGCTGGCAACACGTATTTCATTTGTGAATGAAATTGCTTTGCTCTGTGAAAAGATGGGGGCGGATATTGAACAAGTACGTATTGGGATGGGTTCTGATGCAAGAATTGGTCCTGCTTTTTTGCAAGCAGGGTGTGGTTATGGAGGATCGTGTTTTCCAAAAGATATTCGTGCGTTGATTAAGATGTCGGAACAACATGGTGTTGATCCTTTAGTGCTAAATGCTGTTGAGGTGCGCAATCATTTACAAAAGCAGTTTTTGTTTAATAAAATTAAGCAGATTTTTGGCGAAGATCTTTCGCAAATTAAACTGGCCATCTGGGGACTTTCTTTTAAGCCAGGGACAGATGATATGCGTGAGGCGCCTTCGCTTGTTTTAATTGAAGAAGCGATGCAGCATGGTGCGCATATGATGGCATACGATCCTGTTGCGATGCCCCATGCGCGTCAAATTTTTCCACAAACATGGCTTGCTTCTAATCAATTGGTGTTGTGTGATCATCAATACGATGCATTGAAAGAAGCTGATGCCTTGATTTTAGTCACTGAGTGGAAACCTTTCTGCTATCCTGATCTTGCGATGATGAAGCATTTGATGCGCCGTCATTTGGTGATTGATGGGCGTAATCAGTATGATCCTAAGCAATTGCGTGCCGCGGGATTTGAATATTATGGCGTGGGGCGGGGTTAATTGAGCGAGACTGCCCTCCTCTCCCCATCCCTCTCCTCCCACAGAAAGCGTGGGAGGAGAGGGGGATCGCTGCGTTAGCGTTATATTAAGGGGTTGCTATGATGAGTTGATGTGGTTGCTCTCTACCTACGGCTGACTGCCCAGCTTTAGATATCTCTGAGAAGAGTGGTCCGACACTATGATCGCGATTGAGATTGCCAATGGCAGGTTGAATCGCTGCGTTTGCAACGTGGTGCGTTGGCCTTTCGCTATTTGCACATGTACGCAACTGAACCTCAGCAGTCGTAGAGTGCGTTTGTGCTGACAGGTGAACCTCAAGTGTGCTCAGTTCTTTGTATTGCTTTTTGAGGTAGCTGATACGATCATCAAAATTCTCGATGAAAGCCTTTTGGTTATTGGCTTTTTTATCGAGATGCATCTGTATGCAACGGATGGTCAATCCCGCGATCGCCATGGTCGTAGCAATTGCGATAAATACAAAGGGCGACGCAGGCCCAAACAAGAGACAAAAAGCACCCAGTGCCGCACCATATAGAAAGAGCGAACGTGTGACAAATATCCATGTTTGTGCTGCATTGATTAGCTTATACAACCGAAAGGCAACTTTTTTGATCTTGGTGCCAACGGAAGATGACAACTCCTGTGTTCTAAAAAAACGGTCATTGTAGACATTGATATCCTTCAACCTAAGATTGAGGATGTAGCTGTCTTGTTCTGACAAGGTTTTTTTGGATTGCTTCGACAACTCTTGTTGTTTTTTCTTGAGGCCATCAGCGATGGCTGCTTTCTTTTCTTCTACTTGAGCGTAGAAATAGTCAAAAGCTTCTTGGCAAGAAACAGGCGTATCAGCATCGCATCCTCTGATTTCCTTAAGCCATTTCTTGTTATTCACCTCATAAGGTTTAGAAAGTTGCGCATAAGCTGTGGCTACAAACTCACGTTCTTTTTTGGCGAGTGCATTCACTGCTTGTTTGCCTTGGACAATACCAAAGAGTGCGCTGCAAATTGTACTGATGGCAGGCAGTAAATTGCCAAGTGCAAGATTACCCAAAAAGCCTGCGCCGATTGTGATACCAACAAGGACGGGTGTAAGACCTGTTACGAAGCTAAGTGTAAGTAAGGTCGATCCAACCAACCACCAAACGAACGCGGCGAGCGTATAGTTGTTAATAGCTATAATGATCCCAGTAAACGCGAGATGGGTGCGGCGAGTGTGCTTACCATTTAGAATGTGCTTACCAACCTTGGCTTGCTCTAATGTAGTGACCATGTCTTCGTACTTGCATTCTGTTTGCGCAGTTGTCATGACAGGTGCGGCTTCAGATTGCTTTGTTTTCAACAAGACGACAACGTGATCCTGCTTCATTACGCCGACAGCATAAGGTGTCGCGACACGCTTGACAGTATGTTTTTCATGTGCAGGTTGTTGGTTGTCTGCGGGTGCAAACAATTTTTTGAATTTGCCATGCACAAGCTTCATATTGGCGCGTTGCAAGAGTCGGGGCGTCAGGTGTGCGACTTCCGCCTGTGTGTTTTTAAGGTTTTTTAGTTCCTCTGGGGATAGCAATTTTTCCCGCTTTTCCTGTCGTTTTTTAAGGTATTTAAAGGTGCCATATAGCACACTACTTACCGCAAACGTGGCAAGAATAATGAATAGCAAAACTGGGAAGGCATAAGAGGCAGTAAACCCGACGATCATGACGGCGATCATCCAGGTTGGCCAGAAGATCAGCGCGCTTTGCGTGAGGAAATTCCAAATTTCTTTGATATCTGCCTTGAAGTCATTCCAGCTTGGGAAGAAACTAGGCGTATACTTTTTAGCGCGTGAAGGTGCCCTTACCGCAGGTTCTGCGATTTTTTGTGCGTGCGGCAAGGTTACTTTTCCCCTCGCCAAAAGATCTTGCATGATTTTGCGATAGCGGGCTTCATCAACCGCTTCTGCATTGCTGCGAGTGAGTGCTTGATATTGCGCCATTTGGTACAAGATCGTTTGTCGATGTCGCTGGTTATTCACTTGATGATAATGTATCGCAAAACCAATGATGAATGGCAGGGCAGACAGCGTTGCTATTTCTGGGCGCGCTTGTGTGATTTGATTAAAAGAGCTGTCTTGGCGATCTGAATCGCTGTTTGCTTGATTCAGCCAAACATTGCCAAAGACTTCCCACAAACGCAAAAAGGTATGATAGCCCACGTCAAGTTTATCGATAGCACTACCAATCGCGTTTTGCGTGTTGGCATAGTTGCTGATGGCAGCTTGGACCGGTGGTGTACCCATATAAAGCGGAGCAAGCTGTAATGCCAGCAAACGTAAGTTATGCTCGTTTTGTTCCGTTAGCGTAGATTCGCTATCTACGGTAACAACAGATAGGAGCTGTTCGCGAGACGTTGACATATGCTAGTACCACCCCAGGGTTAAGTTTATTTTAAGTTATGTAAAACAATTCATTTAAATAACGACATTAGTTTAATCTGTGTACACGAAAAATGCTAGTTTTTGACATGGGTTTGGTTGAAATATAGTTTTTTGTCTTAATGTTACCTTAAGGTAAATGGTGTATGGGTTTGGTATTTTTGGGAGGAGGGGTCACAAATTGTGCCTTTTTTGTATGTTCAATCGCTATTTGTAATCTCTATCTCTTCATCGCCGTAATGAAAACTGACTCCTCCCGTTAAACCACTGATTCTTGGATATTTAGTGAGACGTACCGTTAATTTGGTGTTATCTGGCAGATGTGTTTTTGCAACGGCATAGATCTCGGCACTTAAGTGTTCGACTAAGTGATACTGCGCCATTGCAATTTTATTGCGAATTTTTTCAATTAACGTTGCATAACAGCTTGATTCTTCTAAATGATCTGTGGTGCATGCAGCAGGAGGCGTTGGAAATTTAATTGCCATGTCTAATAAGACAGCTTGTTCTTTGCTGCGCTCTTGATTGCGCCAGCCGAGGTTTACATTGAGCTCCAGGCGATGAATGAATAAGGTGCTGTAGATAGATCCATCATGCTTTAAAATGCGAGTCTTATACGCACGTGTCATGCCAGCATGCTCCTAGCTGGCATCCAGACATTAGGTAGATGGATGCCAGCTAGGAGCATGCTGGCATGACAACCATTCGTAGTTTGTTGGATCATCATGATGATAGCCGCTGAATAATCGGTAACGATGCGACTAGAAACAAGAGAATCATGAGTGGAGCAATCGGTACGAGCAACATGAGCACTGCAATAGGTAAACGTGTTACTAATCGATGGATACAGAAAATAAGAACGAATAAATACAGTCCAATCACACCAATTGAGATGAGGATAGTTGTGAGATCATAGGTGGTAATACGACTAAAATAGAGTGCAATTGCAAATGTCGCAATAAAAAAGGCCAACCAGCTTTCTGTGAATGCGATCGTGAATTTTTTCCAGTTTGACATGGCGGCATGCGTCCTTTAAAAGCCAGATCCGATAGCAGCATTGCGATATTCTGTTTGTTTTGTATGAATCAAGCCATATGTAAATAATCCTACTGTTCCAAGTATCGTTGGAATAGACCATTGCAAGAAACGCCGATGATTGACGCACCATTTTTTAACAGTTGGTTTGGCTTCATACTGTGCCTCCTGGTCTGTGTATCCGAGCCCTCGGAAGCGTTTGTAAATTATTCGCTCTTGATTGCCATATTTCAGTTCATCAAGATGTTGTGTAATCGTTACCTCTGTTTCATCAATCGTATCTTTTGCGCAATACTCTGGATAAATACCAAGCGCTTTCATTGTATTTATCATGACGCGATAAGATGTTGGTACTCTCAAACTATGTCCCGTATTTTTACGCAAAATGGGCAATATTTGTTTCATCAATACTAACGCGGTTTGATAATTTTCGATTATCTTCTTTGCATTTAGTACTTCTGTAATAGCATGATTAATTTGCTCAGCTTTGTTAAGCGATTTATTTTTTTTGGTTCCACGCACTTGCATGAGACGATTGACTTGCCCCATAAGTTTATTCAATAAGGCCGTATAATTTTTTTCACGGATTTGTTCAGGCAAAACATAAGCATCATAATGAATATTATTATGGAAATAGGATTGAAGCGATTTTAGCATCATGCAGGGCTCTACATTGCTATATTCCTCGCTTAACTGTTGATTGTGATTCGCTATATCTACGCGTCTTGTGGCCTCAATTAAAAGATCCACAATAAAGTTAGTACAAATGGTAGCGCTTGCAATAGGATGTGGTTTAGATGTTGGCGGGAGAAGATGCGATTTAAATTTTGTATAACGCAATCCCGCTTTATCAATCATACGCTTCATCCAACCCCAAACAATCATCCACCAGCGAAATCTAGCTTGCATGAATGCTGACTGATTGCCAGCCGCGTTTTGTTCTGTGATGATTGTTTTCAAGTTATCTGCAATTTTTTGGCGAACCGCTTCATCGCGTGCGCGATAAATCATCATTTGTCTGCCACGCATGAAGGCATCGGGCCCATTGAGTGCAACGACATTCTTGACGTCACTAATATGCGCATGATTGAGCATAATATGCACTAATTGTGGTTGATCGCTTTTCTCTGGTAAGTCAACGACCACCCCGATATGTTCTGTATTTTTATGACCATGCTCACCCTCTACAAAGGATTGCCAGATCCTGACGAACGTATCAGAGGCTTTGCCCGCAAGTGATTTTCTATACGGTAGCATTAAAAAAAATACAATATCGCCCGGCTTTAATCCTGAAAGGTCATTTGGTAAATCTTTCGGAAGTTTGATATATTGTTTCATTGCTGAGTGGATTATGTTATATGTGTTGCGAGAATCATAGAGCATTTTATGGTAAATGCAATGGGACTTTTTTAGTATATATTTTATATCATTATTATGTCATTAGTACGCGAAAGATCACAGGTTGGCGTTTCTCTGCAAGCTATCGAAACGCAGCGCCCGCTTTTAATTGGCACAAGTGGTGGTGCTGGTTGTAATGTCGCAATTGAAGCGATCGCACATACTTTGCGTGAAGCAGGCGTTGTGCTGCCTGAACATACACCACGGCTGCTTAAAGATGAAAAATACGATTCGTTCGGACGTGCTTTGTTAACCGCATCATTTTTTATGAACGATATCCCTGGTATTAGCGCAAGTATTGCCGCAGCTACTGGATTGACAAATTATCCCGTCATACCTGATCGTAAGACGCTGCGACGCGAGATGATTGCGATTAATAAGGGGCAGTTAAATGTTGCAGGGCAACCTAAAAAACGTTGTTATATCGATATGCTGCTCGATGTTTATGGTGACGGCTATCTTTTTGTAGCGATTTACAATATTTTGATCAGACGCACGAAACCCAAACAATCCAAAAATATGGTTGATCAGCAAACTGCTTTTGAGGGGCGATACTATCAAACTGTGAAACAATTCATCTTCAATCAATTAAACGTGGCACGTATTGCTGGTACGCCTTATACAGAAATTATCACGACACAAATGATATCATTAGATGCAATTTGTAGTGCAGTAATAGAATATAATAACATGCACTCGGCCACGGTGGCGGTTTACCAATATATGAGTGATATCATGACGAGCGGTGCGCAGCATTATATACATGCCCTGTCGCGTTTGCATACGATTGAGCGAAGTATTTTGCACCTTCGTGGGATCAATCTTAACGACTCATCATTAGCGCTGCTGGACAATACTAATCGACCATTTGCCAGTATTCAAGAAATTTCATTGCATAAAAATCCCATGATACGTCCAGCATTTAACAATACACCATTACAAGATAGTCTTTCGATAGATCAGGTGGTGGTTAAAATTCAGAGAAGCGATGCAGCAGATTATGAGATTGTTATTCAGTCCCATGAAAAAATAGCTTCAGTGATGTTAAGTAGTGTTGGAGGAGATGACACAGTTGATTGTGCTGGTCTACTAGCTCAGTTAACGCAAGATCAGCAATGTCAGTATGAAAAAATATTTGTTTTTTGTGGGGCTAACACAGCACTGAAAAAGAGGTTGCAACAATTAAACCTGCAATTAACATGGCGTGCAATTTTTCTTGGTTTAAGAGAGCTGTCTTCGATTATTATTCTGGATCATCAGGATGATGTGCGTGTTGCAAGTATTCTGACACGCAGTGATTTAACTATTTTACATGGCGGCATGGTGATTACAGAAGAAATGGCGTTAAAACACCATAAAGATCAGCGATTTTTCTTTCATCATTCAAAAGATGATCATGGGAAGTTAACAACCGGGTTGCCGTGGGAAGATGCTAGTATTGATTATTTTATCGATCATGTACGTTCTCAGCATGGCATTGCGTGGGCAAAAAAGGGAACAATTGACATGCTATGCGCAGAGCTCTCGGGCCAATCGCCGCGAGCATCTATACGTTTATTAGATGAATTATCTAGATATATTGCTCGCTGTGAACAATCTAGCTCTGATGGAACGCTTGCAATGCAGCAGTTGAATCAATCGATGTGCAAATTATTGCAGATATTGCAAAAAGATATAGACAGTCAGATTACTCGGGGTGTGTCAGAGAATAAAATTTGTCGGCATGTTTCTTACAAGCTTGCTAATAAGACAATGCAGTTTATTGGTAAGTTTCATTATTTATTAGCGAAACAAGTTTCTATGAATGAAAGTAATAATCAGCATTTAGTTTTGAAAGCTCAAATGCTGGAACTTGCTAAAGAGTACGATGAGGATTGTTATCAGCTTGCACATGGTTCGCGATTTTCAAAAAGTATCGTACTTGTGCTTGTAGCGGCAGTGGGTGTTGCATTGGGAATGGTGATAGGTGGTGGTGTTGGCATGATAGCGGGTGCCTGGACCGGACCGGGTGCGGTTGTGTCTGCCATTGCAGGATTAGTGTCGGGCGCTTATACAGGCGCTGCGCTTGGCTTAACGATTAGTGCGACGTTGACGGGTGTGGCAACGGCTGCGGTTGCAGCAAATAGGGCTTCATTTTTTCATGCCAAACCAATGGAGTGCGCAGCACGCGCAACGCAAAGTGAGATATCTAAATATCGTTTACAAGGGTAGTGCGGGTTGGGGTGGGTATGCTGGTGATTCGAGCGGGCGCCGATGTAGCTCTTGATCTTGGTTGAAATAGCGTGGCAGTTGACTCGGTTGATGTGCTTTGATGGATAGCTTGTTTTTGTGCGCGTGGTTGTATGAAGTCGCTTGTTTGATTGACGGTAGTTGTGATCGTTTGGATAGCGTTTGGTTTTGGTGTGATGCTTGCTGTGGGCCTTACGCTAGTCAGGCCCATTGCTTCAGTTTGTGTACCTATTGTTTGTATCGTTGGCTCATTTGTCTGCGGTCGATTTAAGCTCTGCCAAATAAAATCCGTTTGTAACCACGCATTAATCAGCGTGCCTGCTGTAAAAATAGTGGCAAATATAATAGCGGCAGCCATGATGGGTGCGGTGAATGGCATGGCAAATCCTGCAGCTAGTAGTGCGATACCTGTGTACATACCGAAGAATCCTGCGACGGCATTGAGTAAGATCATGGGGACGGCAAGCCCCAGAAAGGCGATGTTTAACCAAAAGCGGCGGCGTTTTTGTTTGGGCTCGGTGTCTTTTGCTTGTTTTTGTTTTGTAGATTGATCTCGATCGGTTGTTTTGTAAGTAAAATAATAACTGATACCGATTGAAACAGAGCAGCTGACCGCAGTTAAAATACCTAATACTAATCCGAAAGGCCCTGCTAGTGGGAGGTAAACATGCGCAATACCAATGACGAGACCGACTAGAATATTCGTGATATTGAGTGAGATGCTGGCTTTTCTTAAGAAAGTGTTGAGCTTCATTGTGGATGTGCGACCTCTTCTATGCTTTTCATAAGAGAGGAAAGAGTTAGCGCGTCCCCCTCTCCTCCCGCGCTTTTTGCGGGAGGAGAGGGATGGGGAGAGGAGGGATCTATAATCATTAACATGGAAGGAGAGGGGGGTAGGGGGTGCAATTATTCCAAATCAATAATCGACTCGAATCTTTTTGTCGACTCATTCCATTCGTACATAATGCCGTGATCGATGTGGTAGAACCAGGCGTGTATGGTGAGAGCGCCTTGGGCGAGTTTTGTTTGGACGACGGGATAAAGTTTGAGGTGTTCTACTTGATTAACGACATTTTCCATTGCTAGCTGGTTGACTTCTTTTTCGTTTGTGAGATCGAGTGATGAGCGAATGCGCGCAATCCACTGATTGAGTTCAGTTTGTAACGATGGTTCTTCGTTTAAGCAGGCGCGAATGGCACCGCAATTTGCATGTCCGCAAACAACGATATCTGTAATTTGTAGTTGTGTTAATGCAAATTCGATAGCAGCCGCTTCGCTAAATGTCATATCTTGCGCAAACGGCGGAATATAATTACCGACATTACGAATAATAAATAAATCACCCGGATCACTTGAGGTCATGTGCGATGGAATAATGCGGCTATCAGAACAGGTAATAAAGAGTGTGTGAGGATCTTGGTTCTTGGCAAGAAATTCAAATAAACGTTTATCATCGTGTTTACGTTCAGCATAAAAATGCTGTACGCCATGAATCAAACGACCTCGAGAAGAAATAGGCACGATGGCTTCATGTTTTTCACGTAATTCACTTTCAGAAACGATGTAATATTTATTCAGGATGTCTTGTCCTGCGGGTGTGTGGAAAAGTGGTTCAAAACGTCTCGCCAATCCTTTGATGTAACAAGGCACAGATCTTGCGTGGCAACTTTTCGTCAGATCAATCAAGGCGCTTGCACCTGAACTATCAAGATTAGAAACACGCGATAGATCAATAATGACGATTTCATTTTGCGTTGCGGAAGATAATCTTGCTTCAAGATCAGCAATTTCATTGTTAGATAAGAAAGTGAGTGATCCTGTCAGTGACATGCGAATAATATTGTCATGGGTGCTGCTTGAAATATGAAATTGTGTTTTAGCAGCTGTAAATAATACCCAGAGTCCTGCCGCGACAATACCGACTTGAATACCTGCCAGTAAATCAACGAAGACGATAGCAAGAAACGTGATGGCATAGATGCCTGCTTCCGAGCGTGATGTGAGCCACAGCCAATAGAATTCTCTGTAATTTAACATGCTAAAGGCGATTGAAAAACAAACAGCAGCAAGGGCAGCAATCGGTATTAAGTTAATGAGCGGGCTGATGGCAAGCACGGCTAGCAAGATAATGAGCGAATGGATGATACTTGCTCGACGTGTTTTGGCACCTGCTCTTGCGTTGATCATGGAGCGTGCAATGACGCTGGTGACTGGGATGCCGCCGAAAATGGAGACGGCGATATTACCAAGTCCTTGCCCAATTAATTCTTGATTGGGATCGTGTTTTGCTGCGTTCGTGAGTTTTTCAAAAGCAGCTGATGAGAGTAACGTTTCAACTGAGGCAAGTAGATAGACGGTAAAGGCATTCCATAATAATTCATCTAATGGAATGGCAGAAAATTTCGGAAAAGCGGGGGTGGGAAGTGTGCTTGGAAGTGGTTCGATCAAGGCAACTTGTGAGGTATGGTCTAATTTAAAAAAATAAACAATGGCTGCTGTTAAGACAACGGCTGGCAAGATAGCAGGAATGCGTGGTGCCCATTTTTTAAGGGCGTGAATGACGACTAGCGTGAATAAAACTAACGATAATGAAACATAATTAATTTCATGCATGTATTCCATGATGTGCTGAATCACACTAAAGACATGCGACTCGGGCGGTGGTTCCAGTCCAAAAGCACGCGGTAATTGATCAATGATGATGATTGCACCGATACCGGCTGTAAAACCTGCCACAACTGGCAGGGGAATGTATCTTGCAAAGCGACCTAATCCAAAGATGCCTCTTAGCAATTGCATACAACCTGCGACAATTTAATATGGAAGGCGTGATCCTCATTTGTCTTGTCGCAGG
>Ga0155614_129_pt1 | contig 12343 bp, 11 predicted proteins | sample RifCSPhighO2_12_FD_107271 | JGI IMG/M metagenome (GOLD analysis project Ga0155614, IMG submission 107271) | Gammaproteobacteria bacterium RIFCSPHIGHO2_12_FULL_42_10
ATAAACGGTTGGTTCCTGAGTTGATCCAAGAAGCGGCAACGCCTGATGCAATTGCAGATGCTGCGCTACATTACTTACAACATCCTGATCAATGTACACAATTGCAACATCAATTTGAAGCATTGCACCTGGAGTTGATGGTGGGGGTGTGGGCAGCGGATGCAGTGCGTGAATTTGTGAGTACTTGTAGTGCGTAACTGTCCTGGCCAGGGCTCCATCACTTTAGCTGATTAATGTAGACACATACCTACTTTTTTTGCTATACTAAATAAGTAGATATGTGTCTACATAACATATGATGGGAGATAAAATATGACGATTACTACCGTTACCAGCAGAGAATTCAATCAAGACGTGAGCAAGGTAAAACGTGCCGCTTTAAATGGCCCAGTTTTTATTACTGATAGAGGTCATCCAGCACACGTATTATTAGCAATTCAAGATTATCAAAAACTGACAGAAACCAAGGATAGCATTATTGATTTATTGGCTATGCCTGATGCAGCTGATGTCGATTTTGAACCGACGAAATTGAATAAAAATATGTATCGGCCAGAGGACTTTAGATAATGTATTTACTCGATACAAACGTTATCTCAGAGTTAAGAAAAGCTAAAACTGACAAAGCCGATAAAAATGTAATAGCTTGGGCTAAAAATGTTTCAGCATCGAGTCTATTTGTATCTGTGATATCAATATTAGAACTTGAAACGGGTGTACTACTAATTGAGCACCGCGATTCTACGCAAGGTGCGATACTTCGTTCTTGGCTTAACGCCCATGTTCTTCAAGTATTCTCTGAGCGAATTTTATATTTAGATGTTGCTGTTGCGCAACGATGTGCAAAACTCCATGTTCCGGATCCAAGATCAGACAGAGATGCCATTATTGCTGCTACAGCATTAGTTCATGGAATGACGATTGTGACTCGAAACGTTAGCGACTTTGATCAAACAGGTGTTGAGATATTAAATCCATGGCAATGAAAGCATGGACAAATTCAAAAACTGGCGTTTCATGGTCGTATAGCGTTATAATTTAGCAAATATAGGGATAGGGTTACCACAATAGGGATATGTTCTCATACATGCCAAAGAACCTTTTTCTTTTTGTGTGCCTACTATTGAATGCCTGCATGGTCGGTCCTGATTATCAAGAACCCACGAAGCCTGTCGTCCTACACTGGAAAAAAACCACCACATCCGTTAACGAGAAACCATTCAGACATCCAGAGTGGTGGAAGCTATTCCATGATTCAACACTGACGCAATTGATTCATGAGGGGTATGCTTCGAATTTGTCGCTACAGAGTATGGGCGTTAATGTATTACAGGCGCGTGCAGAATTAGCACAATCTGTTGGCGAACTTTATCCACAACAACAAGCCATATCAGGTAATTATACGTACAATCGAATCGGTGGCGGCTCCTTGCAACAATTGTTACCGACGACATTTGATACGGCTAATTTAGGGTTTACTGCCAATTGGGAAATTGATTTTTGGGGAAAATATAGGCGCGCTATTTACGCTAATAATGTAAGCTTTTTGGCATCCATTGCGGCATACGATAATGCTTTGATTACCTTAACCGCTGAAATTGCAGCAGCTTATATCAAAATGCGCACGATTGACGCTCAAATTGAAGTCACGCGCGCAAACATTCAAGTTCAAGCTATTGGATTGCAATTAGCGGAATCACGTTATCACTCTGGTGAAACCAGTCTCGTTGATGTCGAGCAAGCAAAAACGGAACTGGCAGAAACAGAATCAACACTCCCAAATTTAAAGAGTGCCTTACAGAAAGAAAAAGATGCATTAAGCTTGCTGTTAGGGAGGGTTCCCAATCAGTTAGATGTATTAATTAATCAAGGTCACGGTATTCCTAAAGCACCCATTTCTGTTGCGGTTGGCATTCCCAAAGAAACATTAGCCAGACGTCCAGATATTTATGAAGCACGATTAGAAGCGATTGCTCAATTGGAAATGGTAGGCGCCACCAAGGCGAATCTCTTTCCGGCGTTATCTTTGTCTGGAACATTCGTTTTAACTGCTAACAATATTGGTGGTTCCTCGATGAGCAATCTCTTTAATTGGTCTAATCGAGCGATTACCTTGGGGCCGGGACTCAACTGGCCGATTTTAAATTATGGTCAAATTACGAATGCTGTACGTACACAGGATGCTGCCTATCAAAAAGCGTTGTTGAATTATATGAACTTAGTGTTAAAAGCACAGCAAGAAGTGCAAGATAATATCACCGCTTTTGTGGAGGCAAAAATGGCTACTCAATTTCTAACTAAAGCAAATCGTTCCGCCATTCGCGGATTAAAATTAGCGTTGATTCGTTATAGAGAAGGCGAAACAGATTTTACGCCAGTGCTTAATGCTGAACAGCAGCAATTACGTGTTCAATCATCACTTGTTAATTCTGAAGGCGATATTCCGCAAGCTTTAGTAGCGCTTTATAGGGCGTTAGGTGGTGGATGGGAAATTCGTCGTGGTCATGATGTGATTCCTGAAAAGTTAAAAAATGAAATGGCGGCACGTACAAACTGGGGTTCCTTGTTGGAACAGCAAAATCACGAGGCGCCTAAGAATGCACAACAAGCGATTAAACAATTATATTTACCGAAATGGTGATGTTATGAAAATGATAGTGACTCCCAAAAATATTAAAAAAACAGCTATTATCGCTGTTATTTTGATCATGATTTATATCATTGTGCATTATGTTTTTAATCGAGAGCCCACATTACCTGCACCCCAAGTGATTGTTCAACAACCGCATTTAAAAAAAATGGTTGAATATGTCACGCAAACGGGCACGCTTGTTGCGTACAATTCTATTGATCTTGTCGCACGTGTAGAAGGGTATTTGAATACCATAGCATTTACAGACGGTACCTTTGTCAAAAAAGGACAAGCACTATTCGTCATCCAACCAAAACCTTATCTGGAACAATTAAAAGCAGCACAAGCGACAGTGGCTATCCAAAAAGCAATGTATGCTTACACGCAGTCTGAATACGATCGACAACAGCGCATGTACAAACAAAATGCGACTTCTCTCAATAATGTAGAAAAATGGTTGGCTAAATTGCAGGAATCAGAAGCAGAGATTGCAAAAGCAGAAGCAAATGAAGTTATCGCAGCCATTAATTACGGGTATACCCATATCCCTGCGCCCTTTAATGGCCGCATTGGTCGCCATCTGGTTGATGTTGGCAATTTAGTTGGGAATAGTGTCGCAACCAATCTTGCGACCATTGAACAAATTGACCCCATTTATGTTTACTTTAATCTTAACGAACTTGATTTAATTAAATTACGTGCAGCGGCTAAAGCACAAGGTTTTAAGTCAAGCGAACTCAACCAAATTCCAGCCTATGTTAAATTACAAAATGAGACTACCTTTCAACATAAAGGCACGCTTAATTTTGTTAATACTGCACTTAATGCAGGAACAGGGACATTGGAATTTCGTGCGCTTTTTGAAAACCATGATTATGTTTTACTGCCAGGTCTTTTTGTGCAAGTACGCATTCCGATTGCTAAGCCAAAAATAGCATTAACGATACCAGATACAGCGGTGCTATATGATCAAATTGGCCCCTATGTACTGACAGTCGATGCGCATCATATTGTGCAGTTAAATCGCGTGGAGTTAGGGCTGGTAGAGCAAGATGTGCGAGCGATTACGAAAGGACTGACCGCGCATGAAAACGTGATTGTCAGCGGATTACAATTTGCAACACCAGGTAATGCAGTGAAACCCGTTGAGAATGAGGGATAACATGAGCACAGAAAATGATTTCTAAATTTTTTATTGAGCGACCAGTACTCGCTAATGTCATTGCGCTATTAATTGTTTTGTTAGGCATTGTTGCCGTCGCTATTCTGCCCATTACGCAATATCCCGCCATTGTGCCGCCTACCATTCAGGTGACGACGAGCTATCCCGGTGCCGATGCTAAAACATTAATTAATACCGTTGCGCTACCCATTGAGCAGCAGGTCAATGGTGTAGAAAACATGCTGTATATGCAATCGACGAGTACAAACAGTGGTAGTTACACTTTAATTGTCACATTTGCGATTGGCACAGATTTGAATCTTGCGCAAATCTTAGTGCAGAATCGTGTGCAAGCTGCGATGGCGCAATTACCTCAATCGGTACAAGCGCAAGGGGTGGTTGTGCAGCAAAAATCAACAGCCATTTTACAATTTATTACATTAACTTCGGCACACAACGAATACGATGGTTTATTTTTAAATAATTATGCTGCCATTAATATGCAAGATGAATTATCACGGCTACCAGGCGTTGGTAATGTTTTAATCTTTGGGTCAGGCTCTTATGCGATGAGAATCTGGTTAGATCCAAAAAAAATGTTAACGTATTCATTGAATCCTTCTGATGTGCTAAATGCCATTAGCCAACAGAACAAAGCTATTTCTGCAGGGCAAACGGCCTCTCCTCCTGCAGCGGGCAAGCAGGCTTACCAGCTAACGATTAATGTGCCGGGTTTATTGGTCAATGCGGATGAATTTGCAAATATTATTGTTAAATCTGAAGCAATCAAACCCAATCAAAAAGCAAATGCAAGCAGTAGCCCAAGAATCGTGCGTATTCGCGATGTGGGTCGTGTTGAGCTAGGCTCATCAAATTACAGCATGTCAGCGAATCTTAATAACAAACCTACCGCAGCGATCGGCATCTTTCAACTCCCTGGCGCAAATGCATTACAGGTTGCACAAGAAGTTAGAGAAACCGTGGCAAAAATGTCAAAAAAATTTCCGCCTGGTGTGATATACAATATTCCATTTGATACAACCATTTTTGTTAAAGCATCTGTTCGCGAAGTGTATAAAACATTATTCGAAGCGATTGTTTTGGTTTTGGCGGTGATTCTTTTATTTTTACAAAACTATCGCGCAACATTAGTACCCATTACCACCGTTCCCGTTACCATTATTGGTGCATTTTTTGCGATGCTTTTATTGGGATATTCAATTAATTTATTAACATTATTTGCTCTGGTACTCGCCATTGGCATTGTGGTTGATGACGCCATTGTGATTGTAGAGGGGGTGACGCAGCATATTGAAAAAGGTAGCACTCCAAAAGACGCTGCTATCAATGCGATGAGAGAATTAACGGGACCTGTGATTGGTATTACGCTGGTACTCATGGCGGTATTTTTGCCGGCAGGATTTATGCCGGGGCTGACGGGCGCGATGTATGCACAATTTGCTTTAGTCATTGCTGCCACTGCTTTTATTAGCGCAATTAATGCGATGACATTAAAACCGACGCAGTGCGCCTTGTGGCTCAGGCCCGTTGATCTCTCTAAAGAAAAAAATATAATCTATCGCCTATTTGATCGTGTGTATTACCCCGTAGAAGCGGCTTATCTTAAATTTATTAGTAAACTTGTTCATCATAGCAAAACAACCAGTATGGTCGGTGTATTACTAGTTGCATTAGCTATTCTCGGTTTAAGTCATATTCCAGCGAGTTTCATTCCAACCGAAGACCAAGGCTATGTCATGATGAATGTGCAATTGCCTGATAGTGCAAGTTTGGGTCGTACCGAAGCATTGCTAAATAAGCTCAGTGAACAAGTGTCAAAAATTGATGGTATTCAGAATGTGATTGCGATCAATGGTATTTCACTTTTAGATAATAATGCCAGTCTTGCCAATGCGGGGGTGCTTTATGTGATGTTTAAAGATTGGAGTGTCAGAGGTAAAAAAGAAGGCTTGCCAGTACTTTATCAAAAACTGAATCAAATCGCTCAAGATACATTGGATGCAAAGGCACTTATCATGATTCCGCCACCCATACAGGGTTTAGGTAATGCCGGTGGTTTTCAGATGCAAGTTGAGTTGCAAGACGGTTCTTTTGATTATCGCAAATTACAAGCAGCAACTGATTTGCTGACACAATATGGTAATACAACGCCCTCGCTCAATCATCTGATGACTTCCTTTCGTTCTTCTGTTCCGCAAATTTTTGCACCCATCGATAGAACAAAAGCAGAGTCGTTAGGAGTGCCTGTGGGGGATGCAATGGATGCACTAGAAACCTATGTGGGCTCATCTTACGTTAATCTTTTTGCTAAATTTGGGCAAGTCTTTCAAGTGTATGTACAAGCGGATGCTGATTCGCGTATGACAATCGATGATGTGCGTCACTTATATGTTAAAAATACATCAGGTGAAATGGTGCCCATTGGTACGCTGACCGATATGAACCCAACCATTGGGCCCGCTATTATTTCTCTTTATAATCTTTATCCGTCTAGCAATATTTATGGTACATCGAGTGCGGGATATAGTTCAGGACAATCTATCCATTCTTTAGAAAAATTAGCCGAACGAGTATTGCCGGGCGGATTATCTTATCAATGGACGAGTACGGCATATCAAGAAAAAATTGCCGGCAATCTAAGCTATTTAATTTTTGGTTTATCGTTGATATTAGTTTATTTAATTTTGGCTGGCCAATATGAAAATTGGGTTATTCCTGCAGCCATTTTATTTAGTGTTCCATTAGCATTATTGGGAACGGTATTAGTTTTATCGATGCTTGGGCTTGCAAATAATATCTATACGCAGATCGGTGTTTTGTTGCTGATTGCATTAGCTGCTAAAAATGCGATATTGATTGTAGAGGTTGCGCGTGAACAGCGCGAGTTACATCAACAACTGATTATAGAAGCGGTACTAATAGGCGCAAAAACACGTTTTCGTCCCATCATCATGACTTCATTTGCTTTCATTTTGGGCGTGATGCCACTTGTTTTTGCAACAGGCGCAGGCGCTAATGCAAGGCGTTCTATTGGCATTGCTGTCAGTAGCGGTATGCTTGCCTCAACCTGCCTCGCTGTTGTTTTTGTTCCAGCGTTTTATGTGGTATTCCAGACCTGGAAAGAAAAGTAGATAAACAAAAACAGAATTAGCCCGGATATTTCATTATATAGCGTAACGAGGGCGTGAAAATGGCTTGTCTGCAAGGCGCAAGAAGAAAAATGGCTGGGAGCATATTGTATATATGTGACCAGTCATTTTTCTTCTTGCAACGCAGCAGACAAACCATTTTCACGTCCGCAGGTGCTATATGGTGAAATATCCGGGTTAGTCTCGAGTGAGCTGACTATAGCAATCCATATGCAGCAATGCCCGCTAACTAATTGTCTTATTCTGGATTGCATTGGCGCACTTTTCATTGGCTCGTAGGATCGTGCTACAGTCGTTAATAGCAATACGTCAGCCAAAAAAATAGGTCGTCAGCGTATTGATGGGGTTGCTCAATGATATTGGGCGAGAAGAATCGTACGCTGAGGAAATGTCTGCCGACGCTGATCTGGGGAAAAGCGTGGATTTCTGCGTGGATGCTGATGCGGATCATGCGTAAATTAGTTTGTGGATCCAGTAATTCTTGATGAAAACCGTGTGGAGCTGTTTTTTCTTCTGTTTTGGTATGATTGCGGACGATATCTAAGAGGAGTGCGACGCCCGCTTGAATCTGTGTAAAAGATTTTAACCAATCTGTGATAATGGCACGGCGTGTTGCAAAGGGTTGTTGTAGCCAGTAATGATAAAGTGGGGTATCAAAGCTACAGCCACCACCCGGGGTGCTTAAATGCAGTCGTAGAGCGTTTAAGAGACATGTATCACGTAAATGATGACCAATTTTTTCATTACTGTCTATTAAATGTCTTGATAACTCTTCTAATTGCTGTGTAAGTGTTTCTAGTTTTTTTGCATCAATCTGGGGAAGACTGCCGTAACGCATGAGCGAAGTGAGGCAGCTATTGAGTTCTTTTGAGAATTTTGCTTTTAAATCAGGACGTTCCAATATCTGCAGAATATCGATAATGAGACGAATGACGTGATGCGTCCCTAATTTGGTTTCATCGTTTAGTTTATGATCAAGCGCTTGGAATAATTGTTCAAGACGTAAACAAACCCGAACAATTTCGTTTAGCGGTTGTTCATAGATAATGGTTTCAGTCTGCATGAATTGATCATAACACGATCGTGTGTGAAGTCGAGATGTCAGGTGTTGGGGGATATTTTTGACGGCATCGCATGTTGTATATATTGTTCGTATCTTCAGGTAATAGCGGTCTGTACACTAATCTACCCTACGCAAAGGAATGTCGGTGGCATACAACGCATGTAAGCGTTCTACTTCAGCTGCAAGCTGGGTAAGTGTGCCGTTGTTTTCGATGATATCATTTGCGATCAAGTTGCGTACTTCGCGCGTAGTTTGTGTTTTTAGAATGGCAGTGATTTCGGCGGGTTGCAGATGATCTCGTTGATAAATACGTTCGGTTTGTATTGTTTCAGGCGCGTCTATTACCAGAATGCGATCGATAAAAGTGTAGGGCCCCGTTTCAATTAAAAGAGGGATAACGACGATACAGTAGGACGCAGAGAGTGTTTTGAGTGTTTGTTGAATTTGTTGCAAGATGAGGGGATGCAATAATTGCTCTAACCAAGATCGATCGGGTGGCGATTTAAAAATAATTTCTTTTAGAGCGTGTCTGTTTAAACGACCTGTTTCATCTAATAATTGCTTGCCAAAGCGTACAATAATTTTTTTGAAGGCGGGTTGATCGGGTTCGGTGAGCGCATGTGCAATTTGGTCTGCATCAATAATCGGAATACCTTTTTTGGCAAAGAGATCGGTAACGGTCGATTTACCTGACCCCATCCCTCCTGTGAGACCGATGACGAGCATGATCATTTCCGTTTATTATAATATCGTTTGTAAATATAATTGCATGATTTCTTGACCCCAGAGCAGTGCGATCCAGCCAGCTACCGCAAGATAAGGGCCAAAAGGGAGAGGCACGCTTTTGAAACGACGCTTGATAATCATATGTGCAACGGCAAAGATGATGCCGCTGACGGATGCTAGCAAAATAACAAGTGGTAGTAGTTGCCAGCCAAGACAGGCACCGAGCGCTGCGAGAAATTTGAAATCGCCCTGTCCCATGCCAATTTTGCCAGTGGCTGCTTTAAAGAAAAATTGTGTGATTGCAAAGATGAGATATCCAACGATTGCGCCAATAATAGCCGTGTGCGCATCACAAAATACATTGAATAAGCTAAAAAATGCACCCAGCCATAACAATGAGAGTGTGAGTTGATCAGGCAGGAGATGAAAATCTAAATCGATAAAAATAAGGCAGATACCAACCCAGGTAAATAACAATGCAGCGAGTGTTTGAATGGTAAAACCAAATTTCCAGGCAATATAAGTAGAAACGATTGCTGTCAGCACCTCAACGAATGGATAGCGACTTGAGATGGGTGCATGACAATAGGCGCAGTGACCGCGTAACCATAGGTAACTGAAGAGTGGAATGTTATGCCATGGGCGAATATTTTTTTTACAGCGCGGACAGTGTGAAAAGGGTAGACATAGGTTTAATTTTTCGTTGTCAGCATGGGGTTTTAGGCCGAGATAAAGACGGCACTCCTCGCTCCAATTTTGCTCCATCATGCGCGGTAGACGATAGATGACAACATTTAAAAAACTACCGATGAAAAGTGAAAGAATCCCAACGACCGCTAAAAATGCATTTAAATTAGTATTAAAAAAAAGCATGATGTTCATGAGCGAACCTCGCAGTCTTGTCATTCCGCGCTAGAATGCATTACCTAGCTGAAATAATGGCAAATACATTCCGATGACTAATCCACCGATTAGAACACCAAGCACTACCATAATCAAGGGCTCAAGAATGAGATGAAGCGTTGTCAGTTGATGATGAATGTCTGCCTCGAGGAAGTCGGTAGATTTATCAAGCATTTCATCTAACATGCCACTCTCTTCGCCAATTTTGATCATTTGAATAATGAGTGCTGGAAAGGAAGTCTGTTTTAACATGGCCTGATGTAGCGATGATCCTGTTTGGATAGATTGATTTATTTTTGCAAGATCTTGCTTGAGGGATAGTGTGAGCGCCGTTTGTTCGATTAAAGATAAGGCTCGCGTGATGGGAATGCCCGCTGAAAGTGTGAGTGCAAAATGTCTTGTGAATTGTGCTAATGCCATTTTGGCTAGTAACGGTTTCACGATTGGCAATATTTGAATGATTTTTTTTAACTGCATGATCGATTTTACCGATGAACGCTGAAAGCAGCATAACAATAATAAAATAATACCCAGTAGCATGGCGGTGCTTTTTAGAGTGTGCTGTAATAGCCGCGATACATGAAAAATCCAAACAGTGAATAGTGGTAAAGTGACTTTAGTTTCTTGAAAGATTGCAGCAAATTGTGGCATCACAAATAATAAGAGACAGCCTGTAATGAATAATGCAACCGCCATCACTAAACATGGGTAAAATAAGGCCTGCATGATTTTATTGCGCCATGCTCTGTTTTTCTCGTGATACTCTGCTGCTAGTAATAGCATTTTATCTAAATGACCTGTTTGTTCACCAATGTGGACGAGATGCTGGACTAAGCGATCAAAATATTGAGGATAGTATCTGAAGGTCTCAAAGAGAGTTTTGCCTGTTGCAATATGATGGTTGAGATTGCTAATCAGCTTCCGCATCGCATTTTTTTCTTGGCATGCTATTAGGATAGCATAACTTTGAACAATGGGGATGTTAGCGCTTAATAGTGTAGAAAATTGTTTTAAAAAAATAATAATATCTAATTTTGAGACAGGTCGGTGTTTGATGAATGATAGTTTAATGAGTCTCTTCTCCCAATACACGGCAAATCTCTTCTTGCGTTGTGAGTCCTTCTTGAATTTTTAACAAGCATGCATCGTTTAATGTTAATAGATAATTATTTTTATGATGAGAGGAGACCGTTAGCATTTCAAAAATACCAATGCGATTGACGTAGCCTTGGTAGCAATGCTCGCATGCCATTTGATTCAATATTTTTTTGAGCGGAGGGTTGTTTTTGCAATATTGGCAAAGCATACGCACTAAACGTTGTGAAATAATCAGTGGTTTAGTTTGTATTAGATCGTGCTGAGTGATGCCTAATGTTTTTAAGCGTGAGAAGGCTGCAGCTGCATTTTGTGCATGCAATGTGGATAATACTAAATGACCTGTTGTGGTTGCTTCTAAGGCGATGGCAGCTGTTTCTTTGTCACGAATTTCACCGATCATCATGATATCTGGATCTTGCCTGAGTAGGGCTCTTAAAAGATGCGCGAAAGAAAGCCCAATTTGTGTATTGACTGCGACTTGATTAATACCTTGCAAGGCTATTTCGATAGGATCTTCAATAGTAATGATATTTTTTTCAACTCGATTAAGGTAATTGAGTGCAGCATAGAGTGTTGTTGTTTTACCGCACCCTGTTGGCCCTGCGACTAGAATGAATCCTTGAGGCGCAGTGAGTTTTTTTATAAATAATTGCTGTTGATCACCTGTCATGCCAAGTGCTGCAATGTTTAGTGTATTTTCTTTTGTATAGAGCAGTCGTAATACGATTTTTTCTCCAAAGAGTGTGGGACAAGTATTAATACGAATATCGATTGATTGATTGGTAAAGATAGAGAGTCGCCCATCTTGCGGTAGTCGTTTTTCAGCAATATTGAGGTTAGACATAATTTTTAAGCGCGTATTAATTTGCTGTGCAAGGAGTGGCGCAATGGTTGAGACTTCACGTAGCAGGCCATCATGGCGCAGCCGAATACGACAATATTCTTCAAATGGTTCGATATGAATATCAGAGATAGCCTGCGTGACTGCGCGTGATAATAACTGGTTTACAAAGTCAACGGTGGCGGTGTTATGTGTGGTAGTTTGTGTTTGTAACGTTTTTGGGCGGAGATTAAGCATCATTGCATAATCCATTTTTTAAGCATGTTCCGCTGATGGCCCAATGACTACCTTCTTCATTTGGTTTTAAAATATAAGTGGTGTTTGAGAGGAGGGGCGTTGCCGTTGCTGTGATCGCGCCATTCTCCACAGTAATGCTCGCAACATGTTTAGTACTTTTTGGCGAGTCAGGTATGCCATGCATGCCACTAGACAATGCTGATAATGAAAACCCAGATTGTATGGCGAGTGACACGGCAGTTTTATAAGGCAAAACGGCAGTAATCACTTCTATAAAGCGAGCACGTTTCGTGTATTCCTGGTAGGAAGGTATGCCGATGACCGTGAGGATACCAATAATGGCAATGACAATCATGAGCTCGATTAATGAGAAACCGTTTGCAATGCGCATAGCGAGTCCTTTAGAAAGAGAGTAGTTGAGAGATGGGTTGAGGGGGGTGATTCAGTTCGCATGTCATGCCAGCTAGCCCGGATATTTCATCATACTAGCACCTGCGGACGTGAAAATGGC
>Ga0155614_151_pt6 | contig 12100 bp, 12 predicted proteins | sample RifCSPhighO2_12_FD_107271 | JGI IMG/M metagenome (GOLD analysis project Ga0155614, IMG submission 107271) | Gammaproteobacteria bacterium RIFCSPHIGHO2_12_FULL_42_10
GTCATCGTCTGCCCCAAGCTCTGTAGCGAATATATTACATACATTAGGAGATGCGCCTGTACCGGCTGCTCGCTTACGAAATAAGCCTGCTTGTCCTATGCACTCTCCAGAAAGCAAGACTGCTCTCGCCACACACAAACGATCAGTCTATTCCAATCAACACCAAACAAGTTATTTCCCAATCCCTGTCGATTGCCCATTGACACTCATAGCCCCACATGAGCAAAATAACGCTCTCCGTTTATGATAGAATAATTGGGGTGTAGCCAAGCGGTAAGGCACCGGGTTTTGATCCCGGCATTCCTAGGTTCGATCCCTAGCACCCCAGAATAAAATACAGGAATCATGCCGTGACAGACATCATGGTTTTTAGCGGCACCGCCACACCTGCATTAGCAAAACAAATTGCCAACCATCTTAATATTGAAGTAGGCAAAGCAAACGTCAGTCACTTTAGTGATGGCGAAACCATGGTTGAAATTCAAGAAAATGTCCGCGGTAGAGATGTTTTTATTGTACAGTCCACCTGTGCGCCTACCAATAATCATCTCATGGAACTCATTTTATTAGCGGACGCCTTGCGTCGCGCCTCAGCTTCTCGCATTACAGCCGTTATCCCGTACTTTGGCTATGCGCGACAAGACCGCAGGGTCCGTTCGGCTCGCGTGCCAATCACTGCAAAAATTGTGGCCGACATGATGGCTGCTGTCGGTATTAGCCGTATGGTAACGGTAGATTTGCATGCCGATCAGATACAAGGCTTTTTTTATATGCCTGTAGATAACCTATACAGCACATCAGTCATGCTAGAAGAAATCCACCGTTCTGCTTACCAAAACGTCATGGTCGTCTCTCCCGATGTGGGTGGCGTTATTCGCGCAAGGGCCATTGCAAAACGTATTCATGGTGCCGATCTTGCCATTATCGACAAACGACGCCCCAGACAAAACGAAGCACAAGTCATGCATATCATAGGTGACGTCAATGGCCGAGATTGTATTATCGTTGATGATATTGTAGATACTGCCAGCACACTCTGTCGTGCGGTAGAGGCTTTAAAGAAAAATGGGGCCAATAAAGTGGCTGCCTACATCACCCACCCTGTTTTATCAGGCAAAGCGATTGAAAATATCGATTCTTCCGTATTAGACGAGATCATCGTCACCGATACCATCCCGCTTTATAAAGAAGCACGACACTGCTCACGTATTCGAGCCTTAAGCTTAAGCCAAATGATTGCAGAAGCCATACGACGCATCAGCGGCGCAGGATCTTTAAGCCGTATGTTTGTGGAATAATGAGCTTTCAAATTGGCTCATTCCGTGTAAAATAGCCGAATTTGCAACTGCCCCCCTTGCTAATAGGGAAGTAAGGCAGATCCACGAACGCACGACAAGAGGGGAAGTGACGATGACTATGATAACCGACAACCAATTTGAAGTAACAGCCATGCCCCGTGAAAAATGCGGGAAAAATGCAAGCCGACGTTTACGTCATGAAGACAAACTGCCCGCTGTTGTCTATGGTGGTGGAAAAGACACCATCGCACTGATGCTCGATCATAAGAAATTAGCAAAAGCTCTGAAAAACGAGTCTTTTTACTCACGCATCTTAACGCTCAAAGTAGATAACACGCCAGAGTTTGTCATTTTAAAAGATGTCAGTCGTCACCCTTACAAACCACGTATTCAACATATTGATTTTCAGCGCGTTCGTGAAGATGAAAAATTACACATGAACATTCCAATCCACTTCATCGGTGGCGATAAAGCGCCAGGCGTCAGTGAAGGCGGCGGTATTGTCTCGCACATCATGAGTGATATTGAAATATCATGTCTGCCTGCTAACTTGCCTTCTTTTGTAGAATTAGACATTTCTGAAATGACGCTCAATCAAATCAAACATATTTCAGATATCAAACTCCCTGCAGGCGTTGAATCAGTCGACTTGCTGCATGACAATGACAAACCAGTCGTCTCTATCCACATGCCACGCATTGAAGAAGAACCTGCGGTAGATGAAACAGCTATCCCAATCTCGGCTGAAGTCCCTGCTATCGCTCAAAAGAGTGCTGCAGAATTAGCCGCAGAAGCTGCCAGCAAAGCCAACGAAAAAGCCTCTAAGAAGAAGTAGTCGTTTATTATTGAGAATAGGTAGGTGGATTAGCCCAAGCGGTGGATTACGGCAAAAAGCGCCTAATCCACCCTACCAGAAATGATTGAAGAGACGCACATGCGAGATGACAATCATGATCAAACTCATCGTAGGACTTGCTAATCCAGGTGAACAATACCAAAAAACACGTCACAATGCAGGTGCATGGTTTATTGAATTAATCGCAGAAACAGCACACGCTTCTCTCAAAAAAAACACCAAATACCATGGGTTACACAGCACCATTACACTACATCAAGCAATCTGCCATCTACTCATTCCGACAACTTTCATGAACCTAAGTGGTCGCTCGCTTTCTGCAATAATGAACTACACCTCAATGACCCCGAACATGATACTCATCGCTCATGATGATATCGACTTACCCGTCGGAACGATCAGACTTAAATTAGAGGGTGGCGATGGCGGACATAATGGATTAAAAGATATCATTAACCATCTACACACCAAACAATTCTACAGACTACGTATTGGTGTTGGACGCCCCCCACATCAAACAGAACAAGACATTGCAGATTATGTGCTGAATCCTCCCAGCAAGAGAGAGCGCGCGATGATTTCCCATGCATTATTAAAAGCATATGATATTCTACCCTACCTCATGCAAGGCAAAATACAAAAAGCTATGCATCTCCTACATACTACAAATGCGAGCGACTGATGACTCTAACCTGCGGCATCGTTGGACTACCCAACGTCGGCAAATCAACTTTATTTAACTGTCTCACTAAAGCAAGTGTGCCTGCACAAAATTATCCTTTTTGCACCATTGAGCCTAATGTTGGTATTGTGCCCGTACCCGATAAACGACTTGGAAAAATTGCAGAAATTATAAAACCACAACGCATTTTACCTGCCACCGTTCAATTTGTTGATATTGCAGGTCTTGTAAAAGGTGCGGCTTCCGGCGAAGGCTTGGGTAATAAATTTTTATCTCATATCCGCGAAACAGATGCCATTGTACACGTGGTGCGTTGTTTTGAAGATTCGAATATCATCCATGTTTCTGACAAGATCCATCCTGCTGACGATATTGCCGTCATCAATACAGAATTAGCCCTGGCTGATCTAGATACCGTTTCACGCGCCATCGATCGTCTCGCGCGCATCAAAGTAGGTGATAAAAAAGCGCAAGATGAAAAAGCTTGTCTTGAACGCTTGCGAGCGCACTTAAATGAAGGAAAAGCCGCGCGACTTTTATCCATTAGCGAAGAAGAGAACCTGTTCTTACAAACACTTCATCTTCTCACCATGAAACCGATTTTATACATTGCCAATGTCTCAGAGCATGGCTTTACCGAAAATCCCTTGCTAGATGCTGTTCGTCAAATTGCAGAAAGCGAACAAGCAGAGGTTGTCGTCATCTGTGCGCAAATGGAAGCTGAAATGGCCGAACTAAGCGATGAAGAGAAATCACTTTTTCTAGAAGAATGGGGCTTTACCGAATCAGGGCTAGATCGCTTAATTGCAAGTGGTTATCGACTGCTCGGTCTTGACACTTATTTTACTGCTGGTGAAAAAGAGGTGCGCGCTTGGACCATTCCGCACCATGCTAAAGCCCCTAAAGCGGCAGCCGTCATCCATACAGACTTTGAACGCGGTTTCATCACCGCAGAAGTCATCGCCTACCATGATTTCATCCAATACCGCGGTGAACAAGGCGCAAGAGAAAAAGGAAAATGGCGACTAGAAGGCAAAGAATACACTGTACAAGATGGGGATATCATTCATTTTCGATTTAACGTGTAGCAAGTGTCGAAATAGCCACATCACCGCATACGCTGCCTAACCGCCTCAAATAAAATGACGCCAGCTGCAACTGAAACATTCAAACTCGAGACCGCACCATGCATCGGAATGTGAATTAAAAAATCGCAACTCTCTCTGGTTAACCGACGCAACCCATTTCCCTCTTGCCCCAACACAATCCCAATTGGTCCTACAAGTTTAGTATGATAAAGAGACTGCGTGGCCTCTCCGACTGCACCATAAAACCACACGCCCGCTTCTTTTAAAAACGTCATCGTCCTCACTAAATTAGTCACCTGAAAAAACGGTACAAATTCACTTGCACCACTCGCAACTTTTGCAACAACCTCCGTTATCCCACATGCCTTATCTTTCGGCGCAATAATCGCATGCACACCGGCAGCATCTGCAGAACGAAAACAAGCACCCAAATTATGTGGATCTTGTATGCCATCTAAAATTAACAAAAAAGGTGGGATACCAAGATTAGCAAGCCAGTCTTTTAAATCATCTTCCGTGTAGATGCGAGGTGGTTTGCAATAGGCAAGCACACCTTGATGATTACCATCATGTGTTAAGTGATCTAACGATCGACGCGATGTGTATTCAATCGCAATACGATGTGATTTAGCAATATGTAAAATGTCAGACAGCAACTCACTTTCTGTCGCATGCTGCACCATTAAATGCTTGACCGCGCTCGCTCGTCGCGTCATCAGCGCATGAACCGCGTGAAGGCCAAAAATAGTGGTATCAGTGGTCATACTAATATGCTTTTGCGAAAATTGCGGGTTGTGCACTCAGCTTACCTGTAAAAATACATGTGCCTGGCTGACCTTGCATAGCAAACGGTAAGCAACGAATCGTGACGCTTAAATCCGTTTTCACTTGCGCTTCAATATTCGCATCACCACACCAATGCGCAACTGCAAACCCACCTTCACCTTCAGTAAAGAAATCATAAAAATCTTTCTTCGTTGTAATGATCTTTGTATATTGCATCTGCCTAGTGCGCGCACGTTCTAATAATGTTTTTTGCAATGTTGCGAGCTTCGAGGAAATCGTTGCAACAAATGCTTGCATCGATTGTGTATAACGTTCTTTATAGGGCAAGCAGCGTTCGCCAACAAACAATGACTGCGCTTCAACTTCTTTCTTACCCACTTCAACACGAAATGGCACGCCTTTCTTTACCCAATGCCATGCTTTTTCGCCACCTGCAAGATCGCGCATATCAATTTGCACACGCAACGCGCGGTTATCGTAAGTCATTTGTTGCAATGCAGCTTTAAGCTGCTCGCAATATGCAAGAATGCTATCGCGATCCACGTCTTTATGAATGATTGGCAAAATCACAACATGTAACGGCGCAATTCTTGGCGGTAAAACAAGACCATCATCATCGCTATGCGTCATAATTAATCCACCCACTAAACGCGTCGATGTTCCCCACGAAGTGGTCCATGCAAATTCTTCCATGCCTGCCTGACTCAAATATTTAATATCAAATCCGCGTGAAAAATGTTGGCCTAAGAAATGCGATGTACCGGCTTGTAACGCTTTATTATCTTGCATCATCGCTTCAATACAATAAGTATTCACAGCGCCTGGAAAACGCTCACTAGCTGATTTTTCGCCCTGAATCACGGGCATCGCCAGTGTTTCTTCTGCAAACTCTGTGTATACATCCAACATACGACGCGCTTCAATCATGGCTTCATCTGCCATCGCATGCGCTGTATGGCCTTCTTGCCAGAGAAATTCTGTTGTACGCAAAAATATCCGCGTTCGCAATTCCCAACGCACGATATTCGCCCATTGATTAATACACAATGGCAAATCACGATAAGACTGAATCCATCTAGAGAAAGCTTCGCCAATAATCGTCTCTGAAGTTGGGCGAATAATATAAGGTTCATCTAAGGGGCTAGCAGGTTGTAATTTACCCTCTGCATCTTTTGCCAAGCGATGATGAGTCACAACCGCACATTCTTTTGCAAATCCTTCAATATGCTCTGCTTCTTTCTGCATAAAACTTAACGGAATTAAAAGTGGAAAATAAACATTCTGGTGGCCAATCGCTTTAAAGGCATCATCCATAATACGCTGCATATGCTCCCAAATCGCATATCCCCATGGTTTTATCGTCATACAACCACGAACAGGAGAAATTTCCGCAAGATCTGCATGTTTGATGACCTGCTGATACCACTCAGGATAATCGACTGACCGAGTTGGCGTAATCGCCGTACGCATGGGTTGGCTGTTGTTAGATGAGTGCATCATATACCTGCTTCACATGATCTTTGACTGTCACTTTGCGCCAAATGGCTGCGATCAACCCTGTTTCATCAATTAAAAAAGTAGCGCGCTCAATACCAAGACCTATTCTACCCCACAAACTCTTTTCATTAAGCACACCATATAACTTGCAAACCTCTCCATTAATATCAACCAACAATGGAAAAGGTAGATGATATTTTGCTCGAAATCGCACGTGTGATTGCATGCTATCTTTTGAAATACCCAATACCAATGCACCCGTCGCTTTAAAAGCATCAAACGACTCACGAAAATCACACGCCTCTTTTGTGCATCCTGGCGTGTTATCTTTTGGATAAAAATAAAGCACCACTTTACTAGGACGCAACTGACTCAACGTAATAGGCGTACCATCGTCCGTTTGTAAGGTAAAATCTGGGGCTTTTTCGCCGATGATTAATGGCATGGGGTGGTTCCTTAAAAATTAATGACGCACAGCAAACCTCACAACGTCTTCCGAGTCAAAACAATCTCGTCTCCAAAAAACAATTTTGCATGTCGTGCAAAAGTATCCGTGTAGTCCGATACATAAAATTGTTTACGCCCACCCGCGGCTTGACTCAACAATCCATCTGCCAACAAACGACGCTTAACAGCTTCCGCTACAATAGCCGCAGAATCGATGAGATCAATGCGATTATCATAATATTGCAAAATTTTATCTTTAATAATGGGATAATGCGTACAGGCCAGAATAAGCGCATCGATATTTTGTAAGGTCGGATGCGACAAATAAATTTTAAGTAGATGGTCAATCATTTCATGATTGCCAAATTCTTCAATAGCTGGTGCCAGCAAATAAGTTGCATGCGCCGCCAAGGCAATATCCAAATTAAGGGCTTCTATTTTTTGATGATAAACAAGCGAATGAACCGTTTGACGCGTTCCAATCAAACCAATTCGTTTCAAAGCATATCGCGCTTTAAGCAATTGAATCACAGGATCAATGACATCCATCACAGGGACACGCCCATCCACTTTCTGCAAAATGTGCGGAAAAGCGGCAGCGGATGCGGAATGGCAGGCAATTAAAATTAATTTACAGGGCTGCTGCAACAAAAAATCGGTGATTTTAACGGCATATTGTTGAATCGCGGACGCTGATTTATCACCATAAGGCAAATTGACAGTATCGCCAAAATAAACAATATTTTCTTGCGGTAAATGTTTAACAATAGCATGCGCAACAGTTAAACCGCCAATTCCGCTATCAAAAATACCGATGGGCTGCGTCGTACGACTCATAAAATGACCTATCTCATCAATTAAAACCAACCTTACGCACCATCATCATTACAAAATATTCTCTAACCCATATATCAATCGATCAAGCGCCATGACTTTTTCAGTCGCATGCAGCACACCCGGCATAAAACAATCTCGACTGATACTGCTGTGAGCAAGCGTTAGTGTTTCGCCGGTATTGCCAAAAATAATCTGCTGATTAGCCAGAACCCCAGGTAAACGCACTGAATGAATGGGCACCTGTTTGTGCATTGCGCCACGCGCATGTGCAATCGTCTCATGTGTCGTCGACAGAGGTTCATTCACAGTCTTGCAGGCTGCTTGCAACATTTCCGCACTGTAGATCGCTGTGCCAGATGGACTGTCTGGTTTGGCATCATGATGCATTTCAACAATTGCAACATGGGGCATATTTTTTACAATTGCTGCTGCGTATTTTATCATAAGCACCGCGCCAAGTGAAAAATTAGGTGCAATAATACCGCCTAATTTTTGTTCAGCGCACAGTGCTTGCAAGGTCTGCACTTCAGTTAGTGTTAAGCCAGACGTGCCAATCACAGGGCGAGCACCCGCTAAAAGAATGGTTCGAGTATTAGTAAAAACGGCATCGGCACACGTAAAATCAATCACGACTTCAGCTGCACTATCTTTGATCGCCGTTCCTAAATGATGCGTACGGCCTGTCTCGCCAACCAACGAAAAACCACCGTGCGCTAGCAGCGCTTGTGTCGTCATTTGCCCCATTTGACCAAAGGCCCCATTCACAAGAACACGTATCGTCATTATTTTTCTCCTGACCTATATAATATGCTTTAGAAATATAAAATAACATGATAAAAATCAGTATCGACTGACGTCTTGCGAGCTACTTCAGCCATATCTGGCCTGCCATGACGCCATCAATCTTAATATAGGGGAAAACCGTGATCGACCCAGCAGGCTTTAGATACGGTATCGGCATCATCTTGGTCAATCACCGTAAACAGGTCTTTCTCGCCAAACGTATCGGTATGCCTGCCTGGCAATTTCCACAAGGCGGCATGCAGGGAGATGAAACACCTCTCCAGACCATGTATCGTGAATTACATGAAGAAATTGGCCTCAATGAGGTAGATGTTGAGGTTATTGCCTCCACAAAAAATTGGCTCAGCTATCGACTACCGCATCGACTAAGACGACACCACAAAAAACCCCTTTGTGTTGGGCAAAAACAAAAATGGTTTTTGTTGCGCCTCACCCATCCCGATGCCACCTTTAATTTAAATGCAAATGACGATCCAGAATTTGATTCTTGGGCATGGGTTTCTTACTGGCATCCATTAAAACAAGTGATTTCCTTCAAACGACGCGTTTACGGACTAGCATTAAAGGAATTTTCTAAATTAGTACTAGGGTATAACGACTAGGATAAATATGTTAACGGTTTTGCGGCAAATAATACAAGAAATGACAAGCACACAAGATTTCCGAGAGGCACTAGACATCGGTGTCCGGAGAATAGCACGTGCACTGCATACTGAAGCATGTTCCATCTTTCTGCTAGATAGAAACCACGGTGAATATGTCTTAATTGCAACGCATGGTTTAAATCCAGCAGCAGTCGGTAAAATTCGCATCCCACTTAATCAGGGGTTAATTGGTCTCGTTGGTGAAAGAGAAGAACCGCTTAATCTAGATAGTGCAAAAGAACATCCCCATTTCTTATCGGTCGCAGAAGCACAGGAAGATGCTTATCATGCCTTTTTAGGCATCCCCATCATCTATCATCGACAAGTATTAGGCGTGCTCATCGTTCAGCATGGCGAATCAAAACGTTACGATGAATCTGAAGAAGCATTTTTAGTCACGTTAGGCACACAAATAGCAGCCATTATCTCCCATGCTGATGTCAGAGATGCATTACAAACCTTCCTCATCAACACCCCCATTGGACACCATGAACTCATTTACTCAGGGGTACCCGGTGCACCCGGTGTTGGCATCGGCCAAGGTGTGATCATCGATACAACACTTGATTTCGACGCCATCACCGATCGCATCCCGGATGATATTGAATCAGAAATTCAACTCCTAGATAGCGCTTTTTCTGCGGTACGAGAAGATCTACGCCTGCTAGGTGAGAGACTTTACCCAAGTTTACCTGCTGAAGAGCGCACGCTGTTTGATGTTTATCAACGCATCTTAGACAGTGCAGATCTTGGTAAAGAAGTGGCAGACCACATTCGACAAGGCAAATGGGCAGGCGCTGCATTACGCGATGTCATTATGGGCCATGTTCACCATTTAGAAAATCTAGATAATGAATACATGCAGGTACGCACGGAAGACATTAAAGATCTCGGCCTGCGGGTCTTAAGTTATTTACAGCAACACGAACGCGCAATCCCGCATTATGCTGAAAAAACCATCCTCATTGGCGAAACACTGACCCCCACAGATCTTGCAGAAGTTCCAGAAGGCTTTCTTGCAGGAGTCGTCTCCAAAAAAGGATCCAGCCACTCACACATTGCCATTTTAGCACGGGCAATGAAAGTACCAACGATCATGGGCGCAAGCGATATTCCTCTTCAAGAGCTGCGCGATAAAAATATTATTTTAGATGGTTATTATGGCCAAATTTATGTCTCACCCAGTGACTCACTCACGGCGCATTTCGCCCGCCTTATGCAAGAAGAAGAAAAATTAGAGGCTACCTTAGAAGAAATTCGCGATCTACCAGCCACGACCAAAGACGGTCATACCGTTAGTATGATGGTCAACATGGGTCTTGGCGCAGATCTCGGCGCATCACTCACCATTGGCGCTGATGGTGTTGGGTTGTATCGAACAGAAATCCCCTTTCAAATGCGCGACCGTTTCCCTTCTAGTGAAGAACAACGCATCATTTATCGTCAACTCCTCACTTCTTTTTCGCCACGTCCCGTCATCTTGCGAACACTTGATATTGGCGGCGATAAACCTCTTTCCTATTTTCCATTCAAAGAAGAAAACCCTTTTCTTGGATGGCGCGGCATTCGTATTTCACTCGACCATCCAGATATCTTTTTATCCCAAGTACGCGCCATGATGCGAGCAAGTGATGGATTGGATAATCTGCGCATTATGCTACCTATGATTACAGATGTCACAGAAGTCGATGAAACAACCCGCCTCTTACGTAAAGCGCATACAGAAGTTTGTGAAGAAGGCTACAATATCAAAATGCCGCAAATTGGCGTGATGATCGAAGTGCCTTCCGCCGTTTATCAAGCAAGAGCATTGGCCAAACGCGTCGATTTCTTATCCGTTGGCAGCAATGATCTGACACAATATATTTTAGCCGTTGACCGCAATAACCCACATGTTGCAAATCTTTACGACACGCTACATCCTGCGGTCCTGCGCGCCCTCATCCAAACGGTTGAAGGTGGACACCAAGAAGGTAAACACGTCAGTATTTGTGGTGAAATTGCAAGCGACCCAACCGCTGTGATGTTATTACTTGCAATTGGATTTGATTCCATGAGTATGAATGCCGCATCCATTGCGCGTGTCAGATGGATTATTCGCCACGTTACCAAAAAACGCGCTGCAAAATTACTACACGAAGCACTCAGCATGGAAAGTGCCGTCATGATCCGAGGACATATGGAACTTGCCCTAGAGAAACTAGGCCTAGGCAATTTAATCAGAGTAGGTCGATAACCCAAAACAACATCCTCCAGCGCAGCGACCCCCCTCTCCTCCCGTGCTTTTTACGGGAGGAGAGGGCTGAGGAGAGGAGGGTAAAATGCCGCACACCCCCTCAATTTTATCACTTGAAATAACACAGCACTATTCTGTATGTTGAGTCATTGAACCCTCCTCTCCCCGGCCCTCTCCTCCCGCTTTCGGGAGGAGAGGGGGGTCGCAATCAGGATGCCGCCATGCCTCACCTAGTCTTTATGAATCCCATCGCCTTTCATCTCTTTTCATGGCCTATTTACTGGTATGGCATCATGTATCTCATCAGCTTTCTCGGCGGATGGGGATTGTTATCTTATCGATCACACACCTCACCGCAGGGCTTTTCCTCCACGCAATTATCAGACATTGTTTTTGCAACTGCCTTGGGTGTCATTCTAGGCGGTCGCATTGGCTACATGTTATTTTACGGCTGGCATGAATTAATCATGCACCCTCTCTCACTTTTCCAAGTTTGGCAAGGCGGCATGTCTTTTCACGGTGGCTTGCTCGGTGTCCTCATTGCGCTCCTTTGGTGTGCAAAAAAAATGGGTAAGCCCTGGCTCTCACTCACCGACTTCATTGCGCCTGTCATCCCATTTGGCTTAGGTGCAGGACGTATTGGTAATTTCATCAATGGCGAATTATGGGGCCGAACAACGAATGTACCTTGGGCAATGATTTTCCCACAGGGTGGCTATGTTCTTCGTCACCCATCACAACTCTACGAATTCGGCCTAGAAGGGGTGCTGTTATTTGTTATTTTATGGATCTATTCCAGCAAACCACGTCCACTGGGCGCCGTCTCTGGATTATTCGCTTTACTATATGGCCTCTTCCGATGCTTCGTTGAATTTTATCGAGAACCCGATGCCCAAGTGGGCTATTTAGCCGGTGGTTTTGTAAC
>Ga0155614_117_pt2 | contig 11794 bp, 14 predicted proteins | sample RifCSPhighO2_12_FD_107271 | JGI IMG/M metagenome (GOLD analysis project Ga0155614, IMG submission 107271) | Gammaproteobacteria bacterium RIFCSPHIGHO2_12_FULL_42_10
AATGAAAACAATTTACGAACAATCCAAGATAGAACGCGAAAAAATGTGTACGGTCGCCTACGAACACCTGATTGAGAATTTCTCAATCCCCACCTTCCAAAAACAATTCTGGCAAATCGCCCATCCATTGCGGGTGGATGACGGCGCAAAGCGTGTCTAATCCACTCTACCTCAAAAACCCCCTCACCGTCTTAACCGCACTCTTCCAATTCAACCGCGTAACAAATTCATTGAACGAAGAAAGCGCCAGATCTTCATACCGCCCCTCATCTTGCATTAAATCAATAATATAATCCGCATACTGCAGAGGAGATGATGCGAGAGAAAAAGTCATTCCATTGATATGATTTTTCACAACGGTTGAAATACCCCCCACATAACTAGTCAGACAAGGCAATCCAAAAGCATTCGCTTCACAAAAAACAATGCCATAAGCTTCCGCACGTGAAGGAACAAATAAAAAATGTGACTCATAAAATAAATCATTCAATTTTTTAACGCCTTCTGTACTGCGTTTTGAAATAAAGCCATGACATTTAATATAATCAGGAATCACAACCTCTTTTGGCGGACTGCATCCTACGAAATTCAATTCAACAGATTGACCTCGTTCATGCAATGCTCTCGCAACACGAAACACAATATCACCACCTTTTCGATGCCAATGCTTACCTAAAAATAATAATTTAACGGTCGTTCGTGAACGATTTTGAATAATAGTACGCATTTCTTCATACGTATGATTGCAAATCAAATTAGCGCCGAACGGCACTACTTTTACTTTTTCTTGAGGCACACCATAAATTTCAATCGCCGTTCGAGCTGCCCAGTCAGATGAAAAGATAGCCAAATGGGTGCGAGATAAACAAGCTGTCGTTATTGCATTACCTTGTCTGATCGTCTCTGCGCTATGTTCAGAAAAGCCTGGATAGAATCCAAGCAAGCTCGCATATAATCCATCCGTCCATAAAACAATAGGCTGCTTAATATCTAAATAGCAAATGGGATTAATTTGCGGCGCAATGATTGCATCCACAGAAAGATTTTTTAATTGTTTTGCAACCTGCAGAGAATAATGTTGCGCGACATGAATATTAAATCGTGGGCTCACGCGTTGACCGGCGGTCCATTTTGAAAAAACTTGTTTGCATTTAAAAAACGGCGGCAGGCATCGCGTTAAATCACCAATATAGTCTATCGATGCACCCATCGCCTCCAGTGTCTGAGACATATAATAAGGCGTCCCCGACCAATTCCTGATATCTCTCGCATCAAATGTCGTTGCAAATGCTAGTTTCATCGTATCAACACGCTCATTAATGAACCCTATATCGCCCATACTCTAATACACCAAATGAAGCCTAACAATCGTTTTGTGGATCACTTTAATACCACATATGCCTAATCATTTGATCAATCTCTAAATATCTTGGCCGCCAACCTAAGCGCTGCTTCGCATAAGCAATATCGGCAACTAAAATAGCAGGATCGCCCGCACGGCGTGACGCTAGTTGTACTGGAATGGAATGTTGCGTCACCCGACGCGCGCTTGCTAGCACTTGCTTCACAGAAACGCCTTCCCCTCGCCCTACATTACAAATAATAGGATCACACCCATCTTGCAAGGCCTGCAGCGCAAGCCAATGCGCTTCACATAAGTCTATAACATGCACATAATCTCGCACACAGGTACCATCTACTGTTTCATAATCATCTCCATAAATAGCAGCATAAGGACGCATCCCTTTTGCAACCTGCAAGATCAGCGGAATCAAATGTGATTCAGGATCATGGCGTTCCCGCAAACGACCCAGCGAATCACAACTGGTCGCATTAAAATAACGTAAAACGGCATAACGTAACCCAGTGCTTTGCGCAAGATCATACAACCTATCTTCAACCATTTTTTTAGAATGCCCATAAGGATTAATAGGCAACCGTGGATGTGATTCGTTCAATGGCGTCTGTTGTACATCGCCATAAACAGCAGCGCTTGATGAAAAAATAAAATTTTGCACACGATGCTTTAACATCATCTCAAGAAACAAGAACGTATTGGTCACATTGTTTTGATAATATTTCGCTGGCAACAACACAGATTCTGCAACATCGATATAAGATGCAAAATGCATCACCGCAGAAAAAGTATAAGTAGTAAAAATGCGTTCAAGCAAAGCTTGGTCAGATTGATCCCCAACGATCAATTCTGAATTCCTCACCGCATCACGATGACCGGTACTTAAGTTATCTAAAACAACCGGATGACATCCTGCCTCCTGCAAAGCAAGCACCATATGCGAACCAATATACCCCGCACCACCTACTACAAGAATCTTCATGCGCTCACCTCACCCAGCGTCATCCTGCGCAGCCTTATCAATTGTCATCCCGCGCTAAAAACTGCGCGGGATGACAGCATGTAGGGCAACTCAATAAGCATTCTTATTAATCAATCCATAACAACAAGTCAAAAACATAATTTTCAAATCAAATGCAAAAGACCAGTTGTTAATATAATACAAATCATATTCAACTCGTTTTTCCATTTTAAGCATGGTATCCGTTTCCCCACGCCACCCATTCACCTGCGCCCATCCCGTAATCCCAGGCTTCACGCGATGACGCTGCATATAGGTATGAATCATATCTTTGTAGAGTTCATTGTGAGGCAATGCATGCGGTCTTGGACCTACCATTGACATTCGCCCCTGCAACACATTCACCAACTGTGGCAACTCGTCTAAACTAAAACGCCTCAGCCATCTCCCAAACCACGTAACACGCTTATCACGAATGGTTGCTTGTGTCACAGTATGAGACGCTTCATGATGCACAATCATCGTCCTAAATTTATAAATGGTAATGACACGCCCATCCCAACCTAGACGCGCCTGTTTAAACAAAACAGGTCCTTTTGAAGTTAACTTAATACCCAATGTAATGAAAAAACAAAGCGGGCTCACTAAAATCAATGCGAGTATTGCCAATGTTCGATCTTCAATGGCTTTCACCAATCGATTAACGCCAGTCATCGGTGTCGCACGAATATTAAGGACGGGAATACCTGCCACTTCTGTGAGTGAATGATTAAATAGATCCAAACCAAAAATATCTAATGCAAAACGAATCGTAATCGTTAAATGACGCAATTCAAATATAATTGCCTTAACACGCGCTTCATCTTGCAGTGATAGCGCAACCCATACCTCATCGATACGCTTATCACGCAGGTAATCAGCCAATGCGGGTGGCATAGGATGAACAGGAATAGATTGTAAGAACGTTACCAATTTATCTTGCTCATCTAAAAATGAGACAATCCGAAATCCCGTCCATAGTGCTTGTTGCGCCGTTTTTGCTAATTTCACACCGAGCTCATTGGCACCGATAATCACAACACGACGCTCATTGAACCCATGTGCACGCATCACGCGCAAAAGCAAAATAATACCACATCGCACGCAGACGAAGCCCATGGCAGTCAATACCATCCACCATGTAAACCAAATACGTGAATACTGCGCACCCGTTTTTGTGAAAAATGCCAACCCCGCCAAAACAAAAGCGATACCGATGATCGCTTCTAACAAACGAATCACATGACTAAAAAAATGTTGGCCACGTAAAGAAACATAGATGCTAAAAAAAGAAAAAATAAAGGGGGTTACTAAAACACCCATCATCATAGCAACCAGATAATCAGTCGACAGTGTTAATTTTTGAAATCGAATAAAATACGCCGCCCAACCAGCCGCAAACACCATCACAATATCCACGAATCTCACTAAGATCGAGATCAGGTGCGAGTATTCTTTCAACAATCCTTTTGGTAGCATGATAGAGTGTCCAGTGTTGCTGTGATAACCATGACACAGTTATATCATTACAACTGACAATCTGTGAATAGACAACATCCAATGAAAATAGCAATCGTTTGTGACTGGTTAGTGACCATAGGTGGTGCAGAAAAAGTACTGAGCGAAATACTCACTTGCTTCCCAGAAGCCGATCTTTTTGCCGTCATTGATTATTTGGCACCCAGTGAACGACAGATCATCCACAATAAACCTGTTCAAACCACTTTCATCCAAAAATTGCCTTTTGCAAAATCACACTATCGTCATTATTTACCACTCATGCCGTTAGCCATCGAGCAGCTAAACCTTTCACGTTACGACCTCGTTCTCTCTTGCTCACACGCTGTTGCAAAAGGCGTCATCACAGGGCCTGATCAAATTCACATCAGCTATATACACTCACCCATGCGCTATGCATGGGATATGCAGCATCAGTATCTACATGAAAGCGGTCTAGATAAAAAATGGCGCGGCTATTTAGCACGCTATTTTCTACATAAATTACGCTTCTGGGACGCAAGAAGCGCTCAAGGCGTGGATCATTTTATTGCGAACTCACATTACATCGCACGTCGCATTCAAAAAACCTATCGACGAGATGCCGAGGTCATTTACCCACCCGTTAATCTCAAACAATTTACGCCACATCACCACAAAGAAGATTATTATTTCACCGCCTCACGTCTCGTACCCTATAAACGCGTTGATTTAATCGTAGAAAGCTTTCAAAAGATGCCAGATAAACATCTCATCGTCATTGGCGATGGGCCTGATTTTAATAAAATTAAGGGAAAAGCAGGTCGCAACGTCACCTTGCTTGGCTATCAAAACGACGAAAAATTAGTCTTTCACCTGCAACGTGCAAAAGCCTTCATTTTCGCAGCAGAAGAAGATTTTGGCATTCTTCCCCTGGAAGCACAAGCAACCGGCACCCCCGTCATTGCTTTAAACAAAGGTGGTGCACGAGAAACCGTTCGCGGCATCGATCAAGAAAAACCAACAGGATTATTTTTTGAAGAACAAACAATAGAATCAATCTGTAACGCTTTAACACAATTTGAAGTCAAGCAAGCTCATTTTACCCCCGAGCATTGCATTGAAAACGCAGCAAAATTCTCACCAGAACGATTTCAAACACAACTCATCAACTTCGTTACAAAAATAATCAACACTCAGTCCCACTATCACGCCAGCAATTCCCGCTAACTAGTTGCCTTGGGTGTTATTCTGCACAATGGCTCGTCGGCCGCAGGCCTTACGCTTGACTTCTTGCTACATAACACCCAAAACAACCAGTTAGCGGGAATTGCTGGCAATTTACTCAACCAACAACTCACCCGCCGCAGGCAATATCCGAACAGCCGTCCGATGTGTCACGCTATAATAAATCGCACCCGGCAAGTAAGTTAACACCCCCAATAAGCGATACGCAAAAAACACCGTCGCATAAGGTGCTTGCAAACTAGGATTCAACCACGACAAAACATGGGAAAATGCCATCTCGCCAATGCCAATACCACCCGGCGTTAATGGAATTAAATTCACAATCTGCGTCACGCAAGCTGCAATCATGAAATCAAAGAAAGTAGCTAACGGAAATCCCATCATGCTAGATATCAACATAATGGTCGTTGTCACCAAAATCTGTGATGTCACAGAAAGCAAAACACACTGCGCAATTATTTTTTTATCTAACTTAAATAAATTGATTTGCCGTGCAAATGAAAAAAGTGGTCTCAACCAAACAAATTGACTCAATCGTTTAACCCATGCAACACTCGTTGCAACATAACTAAAGACCCACAGCATGCTAAAAAAAACAACCAGCAACCCTAGACTCGCAATTGAAGACGTCACAAATAAATACTTTAACTGCGATTGATGCGCCACGATCGAAAAACGCACTAAACAAGCAGCACTCATCAAGAAAAAAACAGTCCAGAGACCAATCAGACGATCTAAAAACGCAGTCAGTAAGACAGCACTTTTTTTATTCGAAGCATGTTTCAACACATAGAATGCACGAACAAAGTCTCCGCCCACAGCGCCAGGCGTGACATAATTTAAAGCAGTGCATAAATAGGTAACAAACACAGTTCTAGAAAAACAAAACGTAATGTTCTGCGCACAATTCAACACATACCAACGCCAAGCACCCGTTATGACCATGGTCAATAATAAAAGCAGCACAACGCCAAAGGCAAAAGGCTGCTTAAATAAATCAACCAGCAACCTCATATTGAGAGTCGCCGAATGAACCAGCACCCAAATTAACCCCACAGCAAAAGCAAGCTTCAAGGTGAGAAATAATAATCGCTTAGTACGATTGGCTAACATAAGGACTCGAGTGTTATTAGGCATGTGATTAGTTATTGATTTATTCAACAACGCCTCTCTCACACAAAGCGTAGGAAGAGAGGGTAACGTACTGCGTAGCAACAATCAAGATACGCACCAGCAATTCCCGCTAACTAGTTGCTTGGGTGTTATGTAACGCAATGGCTCGTCGGTCGCAGGCCTTGCGCTTGACTTGTGCTACATAACACCCAAGCAACTAGTTAGCGGGAATTGCTGGATACGCACCTGTCCTACACTGAGTTTAACAATGAAGAAATAGTTAGCGGATCTTCACTTTGAAGATTCAGCAATCTCTCCAGTAACATTTTAGAAACGCCTGGCTTGGCACGCATGTACATATCTACAATACGCGTCCACGCTGTTATGGAAAGATCATGACTATTGCCACAAGCTGCATCCAACACAATATCAAATGGAATACGCGTGTAATACGCAATACCTGACAAACTATATTCACCACCTTCTAAAATTCCGCGAATGACAAGTTGAATAATCTTATTATCCATGAAGTAATGCTCCGTGATTGGATGATAATGTAAATAACAACTAGAGGAAGCGTTGGCGGGAAAATCAGTTTGGATGTCTTTATAAAACATCTCAATAAGCAGAGTTTGTAGTTTACACAATAAAAATAATTTTAAAAGCTTTTTTTCGGCTGATAAAAAATAATTCGAGCAGGCAACAGCTTGTCGCATCATGATCGTCTCGTTCCGTGATTTATATACTAAAAATGAATTCTAATTGAATCTATTATTCAAGTCAAGTCATGTATTGTCATCCCGCGCAGTTTTTAGCGCGGGATCTATCGTCTTTATAAAACATAACACTTTGTTAGAAACAAGGATTAATAATAGAATTCTAAATCACATCATGCCATAATTCGTCCGTATGCATAAAACAAGAATTGGTCACATATTAAGCCGTCTACTTTCCGAGAAGCGCATTCGCGTCACGGAGCTTGCCCGTCAAATTAATTTGCCGCAGCCAACCGTACACCGCATTGCAACGGGCATTTGCGAACATCCTCATCTATCCAGCTTAAAACCTATCGCTGATTTTTTCGACGTCACAATCGATCAATTAAAAGGGTTTGATCCCATTCCTTGGCTTGAAAATGTCACAAAAATTCCGCTGCTTGCCTGGGAAAGCGTATTACGCTGGCCATCCGATCAAGACAATATTACCAGTGCCAGCTTAGTCTTAACCGATGCCAATGTTGGACCGCGAGCCTATGCAACTCATCTAAATGACACCTCTATGGATCCTATTTTTCCTAAAGGAATGCTATTAATTGCAGATCCCGACAAAATAGCACTTGATCGCAGCTATGTCATTGCAAAACGCGCCACTCACCATGAGCCAATTTTTAGGCAATTATTGATAGATGCTCAATATAAATACTTAAAACCCTTGAATCCTGACTTAAACCAATATAAAATGGCTCCCATCAACGAAGATGATAAAATCTTAAGCGTTGTGTTACAGGCAAAAAGAGATTGTGAAATTTAAGGATAGCATTGCAACCGATACCGTAAAGCAATACATTCTCTCCCGCACATCCCCGCGCTACAAACCATCCCGCCAACCCACTGACTCAACCTTATTCACTTAAAAAGGCGTGATGGATACTTTATGCAATTAACAAAACCACAGTACAAAATTGTTATGAGAGAATTTTGCAATCAATTGCGCAGGATTCGTTTAAAAATTCAAAAACAAGATAGCGAGCACATCATCATCAATACAGCAGATCAACTCTCGCTCAACAAAACACTTATCAACTCACTCAGTCAAGAAGACGCCCACTGCATTGGCTACATCGCAGGCTATGAACATGCGTTACAGAAGAAGTAAACGCAACCGCAAGCTTCTTCTAACGAAGCTCCCCTCACCCGGAGGGGGAGGGTATGGCATATTAATATACAACAACGCAGTAATGACAAAAGCTATTGCAATCGGAAATTGATTTTCATCCTGAGCTAAAGCAATCGCACTACTAGGCCCAGTGTAACGGAATCTCCGACTAGCCGCCACATGTTCATTTAACGAACAATTCTGATTTTAAAGGTCATTAAATCAAAATAATTCACTATGTGACCCAGTTCTGGCCAATACTAAAATAAGCTGTCCTTTGGGTTTTTCATAAATCAATAACCAATCAGGTTTGATGTGGCATTCGCGAAAACCCTTCCATTCCCCTTCTAGCCCGTGATCGAAGTTATTTTTTGGTAATGGTATGTCACGTGCAAGCTTATCTACCACATCCAGGAAATCAGAAAGATGATATCTCCCAGATTTACTCAATTTTTTAAAATCCCGCTTGAATTGAGTGGATCTTACGATTTCCCTAATTTTACTCATTCCAATCCTTTTCTAACTGCTTAAGAGATGTCTTCTTTAGTCGTTTTGGATGATCCTTAATTTCTCGCAATGTTGCTGCGGTTTTTGAATTTGGAATGTTGACATGAAATGGCAAACCTTTTTCTGCAATGCTCTGATAAAGAAACAAACGAATAGCATCGCTCATACTTAAACCCATATGCTCAAAAAGCCTAGTGGCTTTTATTTTAACATTCGCATCAATACGAGAACGAATAACGGCATCAGTCATCACAGCACCTCACTTCAATTATGTAGCTACATTGTAGCACGTTCGCGTACTATGTGTAAATGGCTTTTTGTGATTCGCAATCACAAGCAGATGACACCATCATTTGTTGCCGCAACCTAAGATAACGGGATCAGACACCGATTAAAATCCTTAAGATCGTATCACTTGATGGAGGAACACTTTACCAAGCCGGAATCGCCGCCCCATGTGGAAATAGTCGTTGTGTTTCTTCGAGCACTGCTTGCGAATGCATCACCGCCACCAATGCCTGAAGTCGATCATCATTTTGTTCGCTCTTGCGAACAACAATAATATTTGCATAAAGCGAATCAGCGCCTTCTTTCAACAAAGCTTCGTCAAGCGTAAAGTGTGCAGGACCCACGAAATCATTTGTTAAACCTACCAAATCAACATCCTTGAAAACGCGCGGTAATTGCGCCGCATCTAATGTCTTAAATTTAAAGTGCCTTGTGTTAGATGTAATATCGCGTACAGATGCATTTGAAAGTGCATGCTGGTCTAATGTGATGAGTCCAGATTTTTGCAACAACAAAAGCGCTCGCGCTTCATTGCTAGGATCATTTGGAATCGCAATCGTCGCACCAGATTTTAGTTCAGATAACGCATGAATTTTTCTAGAGTAAAATCCCATTGGGTAAACAAATGTTTTTCCAATAGACGCCAGTGGAAAACCGCGCGCTACAATCTGCGCTTCTAAATACGGTTCATGTTGAAAAATATTCGCATCGATATTCCCATTCACTAATGCCGTATTAGGCAATACATAATCATTAAATGTAACGATTTTAATATTAAGATGATATTGATCTTTTGCAACTTGTTGGGCAACTTTCATCACCTCTTCTGGCCAGCCGGAAATCACGCCAACACGTAAAAAAGTACCCCCTCCGTGTACCCATGGCCACAATTGAAAAACGACACAAGCAACACCTATCACACAAGCCGCCACCACACAAGACAACACTTTCCGTCGCTTCGCTAATAAATCGCCATACCATTGAATAATGGCAACCAGCATCACCAGAACGATAACGGTTTCAGTTGTCACAAACGCATTGAATCGTTGATAACCATAATTAATGGCTAACTCACCCAAACCACCACCCCCCACAACACCTGCCATTGCAGAGTACCCAACCAGCGCGATCACTGTTAACGTTGCTCCTCGAATTAAAAGCGGCAAGCTTTCAGGCAGCAACACTTTCTGCACTAACTGATAGGTCGTCGCACCAAAAGCATGAGCGGTTTCCAGTAAGCTGCTTTGCACTTCAAAAAAAGCGTTTTCGCAAATACGTGCAAAAAATGGAATCGCAGCTAATGCTAAAGGCACAATCGCCGCATTTGAACCAATCGTTGTCCCTACCAACCAACGCGTTAATGGTAAAATGCTAATCATCAAAATAATAAAAGGGATGGAGCGTGTAATATTGACGACCAAACTGAGTATGCGATGAATCCATCGATTCTCCAGCGGTTGTTTAGCAGCTGTTAAAAACAACACTAAACCAATGGCTAATCCAAAAATCACAGCACACGTGCTAGAAATAAAAACGATATAAATCGTTTCTAGCGTCGCCTGCAATAAAGCAGCTAATTCAAATTGCACCATGAAGCACCTCCACCTGAATTGCAGTAGACTGAATAAATTGCAATGCCTGCTGAATAGCAAGTGGCGCGCCTGTTAATTGACAAATCGTAAATCCAACCGTGGTATCTTGAATTTTTTCAATCAAAGCTTGTCGAATATTCATCGTGACATCAAATTGCTTGACCAAAATCGAAATGAGCGGAATCTCGCTTTCATCTCCAATAAACGTTAATTTTAAAGTGAGTCCTTCATCTGTAGCATTGGGTGAATAAAAATGTAATGCCTGTTGCACGAGTTGTTGCGTTGCAAGCTGTTTGGGACGCGCAAAAATATTAACAGTCGCATCTTCTTCAATTAATCGACCGTGATGCAACACCCCGACACGATCACAAACTTGCTTCACGACTTCCAATTCATGTGTAATTAAAAGAATCGTCAATCCTAATTCACGATTAATCTTTTTTAATAAATTTAAAATAGATTGGGTCGACTCAGTATCCAGTGCAGACGTTGCTTCATCACACAATAAAACAGCAGGATGAGAAGCGAGTGCCCGTGCGATTCCGACACGTTGCTTCTGTCCACCACTTAACTCACTTGGAAAATGATGATGTTTATCAGCAAGCCCCACCAGTTCCAACAATGTGCTGACTTTCTTATCAATCACATCTTTCGAGCAACTCTGTATCTCTAATGGCAGCGCGACATTATCAAAAAGTGAGCGTGATTCTAATAAATTAAAATGCTGAAAAATCATACCGATTTTTTGTCGATGCATGCGCAACGCGCGTGAGGAAAGCGTTGTCAATGAAATATTATCAACGATCACTTCTCCGCTAGTCGGACGTTCAAGCAAATTCACAATACGCAGGAGTGTGCTCTTACCGGCACCACTTTTACCTAAGATGCCAAAAATTTCATTTTTTCGAATCGTGAGATTAATGTCATCAAGCGCAACCAGGGTTGACTTACCGGTATGATAAAGTTTGTTGATATGCCGCAATGAGATCATCGTCCCCCACATGCAAATTCCGACGTGGATTACGGCACAAAAAACGCGCCCAATCCACCCTTCCTACACACTTATTCTACCATTAATTGCTCTTCAATGGCTTTCAAGTGGTCTGCGTGCATTCTCTTAAATCCCCTGACCATCTTTAAATCTTCAACGGATTTAAAATTGCCATGTTTTTTGCGATAGGAAACGATGGCTTTGGCTTTACGTGCGTTAATTCCTTTTACTGTCTCCAGTTCTTTTACTGTGGCGGTGTTCAAATTTACCATTTGCTCAACTGTAGGTGCGCTTTCAGCACCCGCTTGTTCGGTAGCAGCAACTTGTTCGCTTGTGCCAGATGTGGT
>Ga0155614_184_pt2 | contig 11360 bp, 6 predicted proteins | sample RifCSPhighO2_12_FD_107271 | JGI IMG/M metagenome (GOLD analysis project Ga0155614, IMG submission 107271) | Gammaproteobacteria bacterium RIFCSPHIGHO2_12_FULL_42_10
GTAAATTTCGCGATGTGGCAAGCAGCGTCTATTGCAGCATCAATCGCATGTTTTGAAAAATCTGAAACACTAGCACTGCCTGAACGTTGTCCAAACAGAACGGCAATATCCATTGATTTATCTTGATTATATGCCACCGTCTCAACAGCACCTTCACGCGCTGTTACGGTAAAACCCTTATTAAAACCAATAGAAACTGCTGCATCTGTTGCGCCACGTGCTACAAGTTGCTTTAAGATGTTTTGTGTTAATAATTCAAATTCATTTGAACGAACAAGCATGTTGATATCCTAATATTGTCACCCCGCACTTGTTGCGGGGGTTTATTCCACACCTGTTCCGCCAACTGTTAATGCGTCAATACGCAATGTTGGCTGCCCCACGCCAACAGGAACGCTTTGACCATCTTTACCGCATGTGCCAACGCCACTATCTAATCGAAGATCATTGCCAACCATTGAAATTTTATTCAGCGCTTCTGGGCCATTACCAATCAACATAGCGCCTTTTACTGGCGAGGCAATTTTACCATTTTTAATGAGATAAGCTTCGCTTGTAGAAAACACAAACTTACCCGAAGTAATATCGACTTGACCACCTGAAAAATTCACCGCATATAAACCATGATCAACCGATGCAATGATTTCCTCCGGAGAGAATTTACCAGGCAATAAATAGGTATTGGTCATGCGAGGCAGCGGTAAATGCGCATAGGATTCACGTCTGCCATTGCCGGTCGATTGAACCCCCATTAAACGTGCATTTCTTCTATCCATCATATAGCCACGTAAAATGCCATTCTCAATGAGTACATTACGCTGCGATAATGTGCCCTCATCGTCGATTGCAAGCGACCCACGACGATTAATCATCGTCCCATCATCGACAACCGTACAATGTTCACTCGCAACACGTTCGCCTATTCGGCCACTGTAAATAGAAATACCTTTACGATTAAAATCACCCTCTAAACCATGACCAACGGCTTCATGTAGCAACACACCCGGCCACCCCGGCCCCAATACCACTTTCATTGTGCCTGCCGGTGCATGCGTCGCTTCTAGATTAATACGAGCTTGATGTAGCGCCTCGTCTGCATATTGCAATGCCATATCGTTATCTACAAAATATTGGTAATCAAAACGACCGCCACCACCAGATGATCCTGACTCTCGACGTCCTTTGTGATCTAAAATCACACTCATATTCATACGCACAAGCGGACGAATATCTGCTGCAAGATGTCCATCGCTGGTCGCGACTAAAATCATTTCGTAAGTGCCTGCAAGCGATACATTGACATGGACTACTCGAGGTTCTTTGTTGTGAATATAGGTATTAACACGTTGCAACAAGCCAACTTTATCGATCTCAGTTAAGGCATGCAGTGGATTAACTGATGGATAAAGTTCGCGTCGATTATTTTTTTGCCAAGCCTGTATAGATTGCGTGCTACCATGCTTAATAATACTACCTGCGGCATGCGCTGCTTCTTCTAATGCCGGGAGCATCATATCGTCAGCATAAGCAAATCCTGTTTTTTCTCCACTCATGACGCGCGCACCAACACCTCGATCAACATCAAATGCACCTTGTTTAATAATGCCGTTTTCCAACATCCATGATTCTGTATAGGCTGATTGAAAATAAAGATCCGCATAATCACATTGCGGACCGACTAGCATGTCTAAAACGCGATAGAGATCATGATCTTGTAAATTGGCAGTCTCTAATAAATCTTTTTGAGCTTGTTTAAAAATATCAGTTTTAGTCATGATTTCTCTGCTGCATAATTATTTCATGCCTTGGATAAGGTGGTTCAATATCATGGCGAACAAAAGCATCCCATATGTTCATAAATACATCTGAAATCACGCTCACTCGAGAAGTCACTAAACGAATATTAACATAAAAACGAATTTCAAATTCCATGGTAATATCATCTATTTGCTTCAAGAATACCTCAGATGCTGGTTCTTTCAAAACGCTTACATGTGCCGCAAGCACTTCATATATCAGTTCTTGAATATGGTGTGGATTATCCTGTCTTGCAATTTTAAGCGACATCATACAACGAACGACATTATCTTTAAACGTCCAATTAGTAAATGACTTATTAAATATCTCTGTATTAGGCACAACTAAATCTGCATTATCCCAAGTTCTAATCGTGACAGCTCGACTGCCAATATGCATTACCTTGCCTTCAGTATTCTCAATACTCACAATATCGCCAACCCGGATTGGACGCTCTAATAAAATGAGAAACCCGGATGCGAAATTATTTGCAAGATCGCGCAAACCCAAACCAATACCAAATGCGAATGCAGTTGCAACAAATGTTAATGCCCGCAAATCAATACCCAGTACACGCAAACAAATAAAAAGCCCCACCACGACGACTGTATACTGACTTAAAATCGCAAGACTATTTCGAATCCCCATGTCTTTTGTTTTTAAAAAAAGTAAACGATAAACAAATTCACGCGTCCATCTAGCACACCAATAAAAAATAGAAATCACAACAAAAAGCTCTAAGACATCAATCGGCGTAATCGTTGTGTTTAATACATTAATCAATGTGTAATTAAGCAAATTATTGAGTCGTTCCACAACAGGTGATTGCTTATCCCAACCATACCATACAAACAATAAAAACCAGGCTGTCAAAAACAATACAATCTGCAAGACTTTATCAATCGGTTTTAAAAATGCTTCTGTCATCAACCAACCTTGTCGCGCATGATGAATGACTAATTTCGATAGGTATTCCATTAAATCCGCTAAGAGACCACGCGCTATCAAATATCCAATTAAAACGATTAAAAAAATACCTTCGTATCCAGATACAGTCATCACTAAATTCACATAACCAAACAAACCAATCGCCGCATTGACTAAGATGAGCATCGGCACCAAAAATGCAATTAAAAGGATGCTCTTTTCAAAATAAGGATGGCTTGCTGCTTCCATATGCGACAAAATCATACGAGGGATGCGAGATGAAGTGCGCAACAATAATAGCGATACCACCATTAAAAATAATAAAAATAACCGATCACATAACATCTTCAATTCATAAATCAAGGGTAATTGATGTAAAAAAACGGTTAGCGCAGTAATGCCTTCACCTGCAAGAATAATCCATTTCAAACGCTTATAGAGACGCATGTCATGGCCCGTGGTATCGTCTGTTGCCTCAACCAAACAGACATATAGAATCGTTAAGACGCTTTTAAAAACCAGCCACACAAATAGTAAATAAATAATAAAAACATAGTTAGGCAATGCAACACCAAAATAGCGCATGATGAATACCATTTCGCCTATCACAAAAAATTCAATCGAATTATGTCGTAGCCATTGCAAACTCAACCATCGAGAATTAATTTTGCCGTGCCAACTAAAAGGATGTTCTAGGATAGAAATGATCATTTTCTTTAAAAAATAAAACAGAAAGAGCAAGCTCGCTTGGGCCAAAATAAAAATGGTCCAAGCAACTAAACTCGTTTCCGCAATACCTAGTAGTAAATGCGCACTGACACTCATTAAAACATGATAAGTCAATGTTGGAACCAACAATATTTCTTTGCCTAAATTAACGACTGTTTTAAAGCCCAAAATAGGAAATCCTTGTCGCGCTGCGAGTTCAGTCTGCAAAGCACGATCTAATGCAATACGAAAATTCGACAACATCGCTTGCAAATGTATCACATCATCTTGAGCAGTATGATATGTTTTATTTAATCCAACCAATTGTTGAATGTAACGCCTCGTTGCGGGTATTGGGCTTTTTTTACGCGATAGATCATGGATATGCGTTGTCAATAAATGAATATGAGATTGCAAAACAGTGTTCAGATAAGCCATTTGCTTATTCAACGATGAAACCTGATCATTAATTGCATTTAATATATTAATTGCATTGGTGTTTGTCATGGCCAACTTTAATTGTTGCGTTTGATCTTTATAACGCACGATCATTGATTGCACATAAGCTAAATTAGCGTTTTCATTCGCGTAGAAAATATCCCGCTCAAGCTGTAAATAGGTTGCTTTAGCTTTTGCAGGATCGGTTTGATTGATGCGTACGTTTAATTCATTGAGCTGCTGCAGCCAGCGATACTGCAAAGCTTGATAGGCAGATTCATCTTGAATTTGTTGTTGTTTAATATTAAGCATTCGATAAGACTGAAGTTCAGCGCTTAAGCGTGCATAATTATCTTTTCTGGATTGCAGTATATTTCTAGTGAGTGCATGCAGTCGCTGTAAATAGTCTGCGCGCTCTTTTTCTAAAGCCAGCAATTGTTGTTTTAACGCTAAATCGACGCGCTCACGCTCTATGTTAGCTATTTCATCATTCTTAATTTTTAAACCAAATATACCCAATACATTCAGTTGGTTCTTCGTTTCCTGAATATTTTTTTCAAGCCAAGTAACGGTCTGCTGCGTATCATTTAGTTCTATATTGATGCTTTCTAAATTCGATTGCGCAACCAACACACCCAGCGACGCTTTATCAAGAAATTTTTTGCTCGTTCTTTCAAGTACAATAGATGAGATAGGTGGTTCATGTTGCTGTTTTAGGCTATCCCATTCATGTTCGGCCTGCGCATATCTATTTTTTAAAATTTCAACTTGCCTTTCAACTAACTGTGTGCGATCAAATGCAATATGTTCTTCTGAAAAAACAATCCACGGATGTAAAAACAATCCTATTAATAAAATCAAAAAAATTATTTTGTTAATCTGCCATCGCCGTTGCATAAAGTGGCGCCTCGTTTTTAATAAAATACAATATAATCAATCCGGGAAAACTCAAGAAAAATGACCACAGAAACAATGCTTCCCATCCAACATGATTCACAAGGAAAGCCGCAACGGGACCCAAGAGCACGCGCCCCAACGAAGCAACTGCAGAAAGCAAAGCAAATTGACTAGCAGTAAAGGGATGTCGACAATAAGACATCATCCATGCCAACAATGCTGCAGTACTCAAACCACTGCAACCATTCTCAATAAAAACCGTCAACATCATCAGTGCAAGATTTTTACCAACAGCAGCAAGCACGACAAACATAAAATTAGAAAACGCTTGCAATAGCCCAAAAACGAGCAAAGCTCGGTAAATCTGCCATCGTGTTAATACGATACCCCCGATCAATACACCCAGTACCGTCGCAGTAAATCCAACAACTTTATAAGCAAACCCAATGGTTGTTAACGAAAACCCCAACCCATGTAAAAAAAAGTTTGTTAGTAGTTGGCCAAGTAATGCATCGCCAAATTTATAAAATAGCAAAAACAACAATGCCGCTATAATCGTTTCGCGCTGCCATAAATCAATAAATGCAGCGCGTGCCGTTTTTAAAAAATGGTGTGTGGCAATGGGATATTCTGCAACTGCAGGCAACTGTATAGTAACGATCATGATGATCAACAGAATCATTGCCATGAGGTAATAAGTAAAAGAAAAGCCGATATAATCGGCAACAATTAGCGCAACACCACCCGCCATTAACATGGCAATGCGATAGGTGAAAATGGCATAAGCAGAACCAAGACCACGCTCCTCAGGCTGCAATATTTCAGTCCGATAAGCATCAATTGCAATATCTTGAGAGGCTGATAAAAATGCAATAACAAGCGCCACAATAAACATTGAAAATGCACTGACGCCAGGCTGCATAGTGGCAAGCACACAAAGCACGATGACCAATCCTGCTTGCATACATAGGATCCACCCGCGACGCAATCCAAGCTTTGGAATACTGAAATAGTCAAGCAACGGTGCCCATATGAATTTTAGTGTATAAGGGATACCCACAAACGACAGCAAACCAATCGTAGTTAAAGAAACGTGCGATTCAGTAAACCACGCCTGTAAAGTTGACCCAATCAAAAACAATGGCAATCCTGAAGAAAACCCAAGCAAGGCAACGGCAAGCAATCGTTTGTTGTTAAAACTAAATTTCAGAAATGGAAACATGTTGAAATACTAGCATTGACGGATGATAATGTCACTTGAATGGCCTCTAATTTGCCCTCATCACAACGCAAGTAGAGATTGGATCATGCGACAAAGATCTCTATTAATCATAGGGATGGCGGTACGTGAGATGACAGCATGCCTATTAGTGTTTTTGATCTATTTTCAATCGGAATTGGCCCATCAAGCTCTCATACAGTTGGGCCCATGCGCGCTGCTCATGCTTTCATTACTCATTTGACACAACAAAATCAACTGCCTAACGTAAAGCGTGTTCTCGTTGAATTATTTGGCTCGCTTGCATTCACAGGCAAAGGTCATGGAACAGATGGCGCTATTTTGCTGGGTCTTGAAGGTGAGCTACCAGAATCAGTGAATCCAGATGCGATTTTACCTCGCAAAACGGCAATCTTGGAACAAAGAAATATTTGTCTTGCGAGTGAACACGCTATTCCATTTGATTATTTAAACGATTTTATTTTCAACTTCAAAGATCTTTTGCCAGCACATACAAATGGCATGCGATTTACAGCTTATCATCACAATCAACAACAAATTCAGCAAGCAATCTATTATTCAGTTGGAGGAGGATTTATCCTCACTGAAGAAGAAGCATTACACGCCATTGCGAAAGACACGCATGAACTGCCCTACCCCTTCGCAACAGGAAAAGAACTGTTAACACAATGTGAAATACATCGCCTGACTATTTCAGAACTCATGTTAGCCAATGAATGTAGTTTACGCAGAGAAGTAGATGTTCGAGCCCGACTCCTGAAAATTGCTAATATCATGTGGACATGCATTGAAAAAGGCTGCCAAACACCTGGTATTTTGCCAGGCGGATTAAATGTTAAACGACGCGCGCCTTTCATGCATCAAAAACTATTAGCGAAAGGCAAGCCCGCCTCAAAAGACTACACAGACAGTATGGAATGGTTGGATCTTTATGCTATTGCTGTTAACGAAGAAAATGCAGCGGGCGGACGCGTCGTCACTGCCCCTACCAATGGTGCAGCGGGGGTCATCCCAGCTGTTTTACACTATTACCTCACATTTTATATAGAAGCCAAAGAAGCGGATATTCTCACTTTTCTATTAACTGCCGGCGCAATCGCAATACTCTATAAAAAGGGCGCTTCTATTTCAGGTGCCGAAGTTGGCTGTCAGGGCGAAGTAGGCGTTGCAAGCTCCATGGCAGCAGCTGCTCTCACCGCAGTATTAAATGGTACGCTTTTCCAGATTGAAAATGCCGCAGAAATCGCAATGGAACACCACTTAGGCATGACTTGCGACCCAATGAATGGTCTTGTACAAATACCTTGTATTGAGCGAAACGCCATGGGAGCTATTAAAGCCGTCAACGCCTCTCGTCTTGCACTGCTCGGTGATGGTACACATACCGTTTCATTAGATAAGGCAATCGCAACGATGCGTCAAACCGGTCAAGATATGATGACAATCTACAAAGAAACATCGCTCGGTGGACTGGCAGCCAACCTACCGGAATGTTAACCCGGATATTTCATCATACTAGTATGATGAAATATCCGGGTTAATCCATTCTTTAGGTGTTCACACTTGTGTGTCGTCCCGCGCGGCTTTTAGCGCGGGACGACACAGTACGGGATGGTGCATGAGTTAGACGCGCGAACGCTTATGCTTCATCAACTCACTGCGACGTTGCTTTTTCATCTTATGAATCTGTCTTAAAGTCACGATCGGACCAGAGCAAACATAAACAGTAAATGTAATAAAAAGCATTTCAGGTGGATACCAGGCAAGCGCTGCCAATAACAACACAATGATCACTGCAGTCATAAATGATACACGACTCTTGAGATCAACAGACTTAAAACTGGTATATCGAATCGTACTCACCATCAGTGCCGCAGTAAAAAGCGTAATCAGAGCAACGGGTGGGGCCGCATAATAACCTGAGATCCCATAATTAGATAACAACCAAATAACACTCGCCATAAAACCAGCTGCTAAAGTAGACGGGAGTCCTTGAAAATAGCATTTATCATGAGATTGCGTATTGAATCTGGCCAAACGCAATGCAGCGCCTGCCGTATACAAAAATGCAGCGAGCCAACCGATTTTACCAAGATGAAATAATGACCAACTATACAACACTAAAGCGGGCGCCGCACCAAAGGAGATCATGTCAGATAAGCTATCATACTGTGCGCCAAATGAACTTTGTGTATTAGTCATGCGTGCAACACGGCCATCCAAAGCATCCGCTATCATTGCAATAAAAATTGCAATGGCCGCTGTATCAAATAGGCCTTTCATTGCAGCTACAATCGCGTAAAAACCGGCAAATAATGCAGCGGTAGTAAGCAGATTAGGAAGAAGATAAATACCACGTTGTGGTATTTTTTCTAGTAATTCGATTTCATCTGACATGATCATTCCTCAAGATAGCTCACTACATTCAACAGACCTTAACCCGGATACTTCATCATATAGCGTATGATGAAGTATCCGGGTTAAGCTTCTCAATCATCAACAATAGTTCAGAATCAAGCGGTGCGTTCACTTGAATATGTTGTTTTGTTGAAGGTAAAACAAAATCAATTTCCTTTGCATGTAAAAATAGTCGATTCAGACCCATTTTTTTCATCGTTAAGTTGGCATGTGGATCGCCATAGCGATCGTCCCCCAAAACAGGGTGACCCAGATGCGCTGCATGCACGCGAATCTGATGAGTACGACCTGTCAATAACTCTGCTTCCATTAATGAACAATCTGAATAGTCGGCTAATGAACGAAAAATGGTACAAGATGGTTTGCCTTCGCTACTCACAACCACCTTATGTTTACCTGCTGAGCCATAGTGTTTATAAAGAGGCTGCGTCACTCGCAGATCATTTTTTCTCCACTTACCTTTTGTTAAGACCCAATAAATTTTTTTAATCTGTCCTAAACGAAATAATTCATGCAGCTCTTTTAAAATACTTCTTTTTTTGGCAAGTATTAAACATCCTGATGTCTCGGCATCTAATCGATGCGCCAACTCAAGCGCCGGCCATTCCGGATATAAATGATGTAGCGCCTCTATTAATCCAATTTTTACTGAACTACCTCCGTGAACCGACAAACCGGCAGGCTTATTAATGATTAATAAATTTTTGTCTTCATATATTGTACATTTTTTAAGCATAACAAGCAATGTATTGCCTGGTACGGCGGATGGCGCGACCGCTTCCAGATAGACGGGAGGCAATCGTATGCGATCATCTGGATTTAACTTATAACAAGCAGATACCCGTTTCGAATTAACACGCACTTCACCTTTGCGCAGCAATCGATATAGACGAGATTTGGGTATATTCTTCAAATGACGCATCAAAAAATTGTCAATTCTCTGACCAGAATCATCTTCTGTAGCGGCAATATATTGCACGGCAGTTTTCTTGTGGGAGGTCTCTGTCATTTTTTAATTGATATAAAACCAAAGTCTTGATAGTATTACAGTTTGGCGGATAATAAAAACCTTTCCGTAGACTGTTGTAAAATATATATCTCTAAAAGAGTAACTGAAAGAGATGCAGATCGGAATACCCCGATAAAATATCACTTAATTTTAAGCGTGCCTAGTGTTGGTTAAAGAGAATAGACCGCGCCATTGTTGATATCAGAACAAGGCGTAATAGAAATTCAATTTACAGTGCAATGATGCCCAGACAACCAATAAATGCCTGCGATCATTCCAAAATGAATTTAAGTTAATTAAAAGAGGTGTCACCTCTTAGAAAAAGATCCATTCTCGCCGCGCTTTGGCACATCAAGGCGGATGATTTTAAATGAATAGAATGCTTATGAACGCAACTCACAAAGACCAGGAGTTGCGTATCGCGTTAGCAAATGGTCAGTTTTTATATGATTTAATTCTCGAATCTACAAAGCGCGAACAAAAATCAAATATTTATAAAGGCAGAGTCACGCGTATTGAACCCAGCCTAGAAGCCGCTTTTATTGATTACGGAGAAGAACGGCACGGATTTTTACCGCTCAAAGAAGTCTCTCCTCTTTGTTTTAAATCAAGCGGACATGAACATGGCAGAAGACCCAGCATCAATGAGGTCTTAGAGGAAGGACAAGAAATTATTGTTCAAGTTGAAAAGGAACAGCGAGGCCATAAAGGAGCAGCGCTCACTACTTTTATCTCATTGCCTGGCTGCTATTTGGTTTTAATGCCAAATAATCCGCAAGCTGGCGGCGTCTCCCGCAGAATCGATGACAATGAACGAAACGATTTGCAGCAAGTCTTAAGCGATTTATCTCTACCAGAAGAAATGGGGCTGATTATCCGCACAGCAGGCGGCGGTCGCTCAAAAGAAGAATTGCAGTGGGATTTAGATATTTTATTGCGCTTATGGCAATCCATTCAGCAAGCAGCAGGAGAGCGCTCTTCTCCTTTCTTAATTTATCAAGAAAGCAACGCCGTCATTCGTGCATTACGCGATTATCTACGTCAGGATATCGACGAAATCTTAATAGATCGAGAGGATGTTTACACAGACGTCGTCAATCATCTAAAAATAGTACGTCCTGACTTTGTACATCGCGTTAAATTATACAGTGATTCAACGCCTCTCTTTAATCGCTTCCAAATTGAAAGCCAAATCGAATCGGCATTTCGGCGAGAAATTCGCTTACCCTCAGGTGGATCCATCATTATTGACTACAGCGAAGCACTCATCTCGATTGATGTGAATTCCGCTAAATCCACTAAAGGTGGCGATATCGAAGAAACAGCTTTAGATACCAATCTCGAAGCATCCGATGAAATTGCCAGACAATTACGCATTCGAAATAGTGGCGGATTAATTGTGATCGATTTCATCGATATGTTACAACCCCGCCATCAACGCGAAGTCGAAGAGCGCCTCAAAAAAGCTCTATCTGTAGACAGAGCGCGCGTCCAAGTAGGCTATATCTCACGATTTGGTTTGTTAGAAATGTCTCGACAACGTTTAGGCTCATCTGTTGGAGATTCAAGTCGTATGCCCTGCCCGCGTTGCTCGGGTCAAGGCACAATTCGCGGCATTGAATCACTCAGTTTATCGATTATGCGTCTCATTGAAGAAGAGGCATTGAAAGATAACACCAAGCAAGTGCGCGCAATTGTACCTGTTGATATCGCCTCCTATTTGCTTAATGAAAAACGTCAAGCAATCATAGACATTGAAAGCCGCCAACAAGTTGCCATTATTATTGCGCCGAACGCACATTTATTAACACCACAGTATGAAGTAGAGCGAATACGCGCATCTGATTTCAACGAAAAAGAAGAAAAATTTTCAAGTTACACGTTGACTACCAAACAACAAGACAGTGCTAATCTCGCATTACCACA
>Ga0155614_163_pt1 | contig 11150 bp, 12 predicted proteins | sample RifCSPhighO2_12_FD_107271 | JGI IMG/M metagenome (GOLD analysis project Ga0155614, IMG submission 107271) | Gammaproteobacteria bacterium RIFCSPHIGHO2_12_FULL_42_10
CACTTTCGCTTCGTTTAATTCGCGAAATGCACGAGGTTTTATTAAACAAAGGGCGTGGTAGCTCTAAACAGCCTGGCGAATTTCGCCGCTCCCAAAATTGGATCGGTGGTACTCGCCCAGGAAATGCTAAATTTGTTCCGCCACCACCAGAAAAATTAATGGATTTATTAGGGGAATTAGAAAAGTTTTTACATGACGAAACAGTGAAGTTACCAACCTTGGTTAAAGCGGCTTTAGCCCATCATCAATTTGAAACCCTTCATCCTTTTTTAGATGGAAATGGACGTTTGGGTCGACTGCTAATTACGTTTATATTGTGTGTCGATGGCATTATGCGTCAGCCTTTGCTTTATCTCAGCTTGTATTTTAAAACGCATAGACAAGCTTATTATGATCACTTACAACTTGTTCGAGAAACCGGTGATTGGGAAGAATGGCTGCAATTTTTTCTTAAAGGTGTTGTTGAGACTGCTAACCAAGCTGTTTCTACTGCTCAAGCTATTTTAAATCTTTTTACAGAAGACAGGAAAAAAATAGAAATTATTGGTAAGCCATCAGCATCTACACTGATGGTGCATCACTATTTACAGCGACATCCAACTACCGATAGTAAAAAGATCGTTGAGAATTGCCATCTATCTTTGCCTACTGCAATTAAATCGCTTAATCATCTAACAAAACTTGGTATCGTAACGGAAATTACAGGCAAAGCACGTAATAAGATTTATGTTTACCGCAAGTATCTTGATATTTTAAGTGAGGGCACAGCGCCAATCCGGCTGGACTGACACAAGAGGATGTGGCTGACCGTATGGGTACTAAGCACCTGCTATTGCACGACTAGCGGAACACTTTAAAAGGTGCTTAATTGTGTATTTCGGTCGGAACGAACACCAATTACGGCACGGAAACGAACAGTGATTCCGGTTCTGCCCGAACACCGAATACGGCATCAGTCGAACGGTTATCAAGTCACATTCCGTTGATAAAAGTGGTGCCAACAAAGCGGGCCCTTTTCAACAAATTCTTGGTAATTGCTCTCCCGCTAACCAATCTACAATTCTCATACCACCTATCTTTGTTTTTAGTTGAACGAAATGTCGGTGATCTTCAATCACTTCTCCGATGACATCAGCATGTAACCCAAGTGGATGAGACATCATAGCTGCTAATAATTTTTCAGTATCACTTGGATCGCAAATCGCAACGCATTTTCCTTCATTAGCAACATAGAGAGCATCCAGACCTAACAACTCACAGGCACTGGCTACTTCCGTGCGAATAGGAATTTTACGTTCATCAATCATAAAACCGACTTGAGATTGGAGAGCAAATTCATTGAGTGTCGTAGCAAGACCGCCACGTGTTGGGTCGCGCAAACAATGGATGTTTGGTGCAGCATGAATCATGCATGCGACTAAATCATGAAGTGAAGCAGTGTCAGATTGAATGGTGGTTTGAAATTGCAAATTATTTCGATGAGACATAATAGCAACCCCATGATCACCGACATATCCGCTGACAATCACATGATCACCCGGTTTTGCTTGATTACCTGAAATATGTACCCCTTCAGGAACCATTCCAATACCTGTGGTTGTAATGAAAACGCCATCTCCTTTTCCACGTTCCACTACTTTTGTATCGCCTGTGATAATGGCAACATTCGCTTGCTTTGCAGCGTGCGCCATGGATGTCACCAATTTTTGTAAATCTGCAAGCGGAAATCCTTCTTCCAGAATAAAGCTGGCTGATAAATAAAGTGGCTTGGCGCCTGACATCGCAATATCATTAATCGTACCGTGCACTGATAAAGAACCAATATCACCGCCTGGAAAAAATAATGGTGAAATAACATGCGCATCGGTTGCTATGACCATTCGGCCAGAGGAAACAGAAAAAGCAGCTTGATCATTTTTTTGATTTAGCCATTCATTGTTAAATGCGACTAAAAATAATTGATCAATGAGTTGCGCCATAGCCCGACCGCCGCTGCCATGCGCCAAATCAATAGTTCCATTTTTGAAATTGAGTTTTGGACCACTTAACTTTTTTATAGCGACAGCTTCTGTCATAGTGCATTTACCCGGCCATAAGCATACACTGCTGCGCACGCACCTTCCGACGAAACCATACAAGAGCCCAAAGGATTTTCTGGTGTACATACTTTGGCAAATAATTTGCATTCCATTGGTTTTTTAACACCACGCAAAACAGATCCACAAATACATTGTTTATGTTCTTCTCCAATGGTTTCTGGTAATTCAAAGCGTTTTTCGGCATCAAATTCCGCATAAATCGCCTTTATTTGTAAGGCGCTATGCGGAATAAAACCTAATCCGCGCCATTCAAAACTTTCTCGTAACTCTAATACCTCTGTCATGACTTGCTGCGAAATTAAATTACCCAAGCGATTCACTGCACGGGTGTATTGAATTTCAACTTCACAGCGATTTTCATTTATTTGTTGAATTAACATCAAAATGGAATGCAATACATCCAATGGTTCAAATCCAGAAATTACAATTGGTTTGTGATATTTTTTACTGACTGTTTCATAAGGTTTACTTCCAATCACGATGCTGACATGTGCGGGCCCTACAAATCCATCCAGATTAACCTCTTTTGTTTGCAGTAAGCTATCCATCGCAACTGGCGTTAGAACATGATTGCAAAAAACACTAAAATTACTTAACCCTAATTTTTTGGCTTGCTGAATGGCAAATGCCGTTGGCGGAGTGGTTGTTTCAAAACCGATTGCAAAGAATACCACTTCTTTTTGTGGATTTTCTTGAGCTATTTTATGAGCGTCATCGACTGAATAAATCATTCTAACATCAGCACCCGCGGTTTTTGCTTTTAATAAACTTTTTTGCCCGGTTCCAGGTACACGTAACATGTCACCATAGCTACAGAGTATAACGTTTGAAAATGAAGCGAGTGCAATGGCTTTATCAATTCTTGCCATCGGTAACACACAAACAGGACACCCTGGACCATGAATCATTTCTACATTTTTAGGCAGTAAATTTGGAATGCCATACCGATGAATAGTATGAGTGTGTCCACCACAAAATTCCATAAACTGATAGTGCCTATCAGGTTCAACATTTTCTGCAATTTCTTGTGATAGTGCTTTTGCAAATTCGCCATTGCGGAATTCTTCTATGTACTTCACTTGTGAGCAGCCTCCAGCATTTCCGCAAACAAACTTAACGTTTTTCGCGCTTCATTTTCATCCAGCCGTGTTAAAGCATAACCCACATGTATAATGACATAATCACCGATTGAGATTTGATCTAATAACGAAACGGAAATTTCCTTGGTAACACCGCCTAAATTGACAATGGCTCGTTCATTTCCAAGAAGCTGGGTAATTTGCGCAGGCATTGCTAAACACATAAAACATCCTTATGATCTTCCGGCTATCCATGCTTGTCCGAGTGAAATTCCACCATCATTAGGCGGTAGCGCGCGCGGTAACAATGGCTTGATGCCGGATTCACAAAATGATTGAATGAGCCCTTCCGTTAATACTTTATTCAAAAAACAGCCGCCACTTAATAATACCGTATCAATCCCTGTTTCTCGAGCAATTCCTTTGACCCATGCAGCAAGACCAGCAATTAACGTTCCATGGAATAAGTTTGCTCCTAGAACAGGATCATTTATGTTTAATAAGAAATCCAGTGTTGGCATGATATCAAAATATCTTTCATTTATGCGCCATCCATTAGGTATAATTTGAGGATTTGTTACTAAACTTTCTAACTGCATTGCCGTTTGACCCTCATACTGAGAAAGTGTTTGAAGCCCAACTAATGCACTTACCGCATCAAATAACCGTCCGCAACTACTCGTCATAGGGCAATTAATACGTTTCTCTAATAGCTGATCTAGTAAATGTGATTGAGGTTGGTCTGCAAACCTTTTGCCAATTTCCTCTCCACGTCCTAAAAGATGCAAAACACTGGCAGCCATACGCCAAGGTTCACGTGTTGCAATATCACCACCCGGTTGAGGTAGAGGAGACAAATTCCCAAGGTGTTTAAAAGTCGTATTTTCCAGCAATAACAATTCTCCACCCCATGATTCACCATTTATTCCATACCCATAACCATCAAGCGCCAAACCGAGTACCGGTTGTTGGATATGATGTTCAGCAGCAACCGATGTAAGATGAGCATGGTGGTGTTGAATCGGAAATGTTAGCATTCCATAGCTTTCAGCAAACCGAGACGTATAAAAATCAGGGTGCGAGTCATGCGCAATTCGTTCTGGAATAACATTTAGGAATTTTAATAAATAATTAAGTGATTCGTGAAAGAATGCGATTGTCGATTGATTATTTAAATTACCAATATGTTGCGAAACAAAAGCTTCATTACCGCGAGTAATGCAGATGGTGTTTTTAAGTTGCCCTCCAATGGCAATCGTTGGTGGAATAGAATATGGAAGTTGAATAGGAGTCAATGCATATCCACGTGATCGTCGAATATATACAGGGATGTTATTTATCACGCGCGCTACAGAATCATCAACGCGCGTTAGTATTTCACGATTATAGGAAACAATATTGTCGGTAATTTCTTGTAATTCACTTTGTGCAAGATGATCTTTAATCACAAGTGGTTCGCCGCCACTATTTGCACTTGTGACAATTAATATCATAGGTTGAATTTCATCCATCCATTCTGTTCCGCTGCGCTGTCCGGAAAATTCATTCAACAACAAATAATGTAATGGTGTGGAAGGTAGCATCATTCCAATATGTGATAATCCTGGCGCAATGGATGCCGATAATGTTTTATCTTTTTTCTTAAGCAAGACAATAGGACGTGCTGGACTAGTTAATAATTTCTCCTCATGATCATTCACCTCAGCGATAGTATTGATACTAGCTAGATTTGCAGCCATCAAGGCAAATGGCTTGGCTTGGCGGTTTTTCTTGGCACGCAATATTGCTATGGCTGCCTCATTTCTGGCGTCACATATTAATTGATACCCACCTAACCCTTTTAATGCAACGATTTCACCTCGTAAAATCATTTTCGCGATTTCATTTATCGACAAGGAGAGCTGCGGGCCACACTTAGCACAGGCTGTTGGTTGCGCATGATAGCGTCTATTTTCTGGCGCAGAATAATCTATGCAACATGCATCACAAAGTGGAAATTGACGCATTGATGTTTGACAGCGATCATAGGGGAGTTGCAGTGTGATAGTTAATCTGGGGCCACACTGAGTACAGTTTAAAAATGGATAACGATAATATCGGCTTGCTGGATCAAATAATTCATTGAGACAGTCCGAACAAATACAGGTATCTGGAGGAATAACGGATTGACCCTCTACTGCTTCACTTTTAATAATTTCAAAAGACTTTTCATTTTTTTTTATATGAATTGATTTTATTTGAATATTATTGACTTTAGCAAGAGGCGGCAATGTTGCATTTAGTTTGGCTACGAATTGAGAAGCAATATCACCTTGTACTTCAATATAAACTCCTGAAAAGTTGTTTTTTACAAAACCTGTTAATCCTAACTGCTGCGCTGTATGAAAGACATGCGGCCTCAATCCCACACCTTGTACTTGGCCGGTGACAATAATTTGTAATCGACTCAGCTTCATTTATATATTCTTTTGCTTCAACCATTGATACCAATCTGCCAAGCCATCTCCTTTCACAGAAGAAAGCGACAAGATTTCAATATCAGGCTTGATACGACGCGCATATTCAATACATTTATTTAAATCAAAATCGACATAAGGAAGTAAATCGATTTTCGTAATAATCATCAAATCAGCAGCGTAAAACATATCGGGATATTTAAGCGGTTTGTTGTCCCCTTCTGCAACAGAAAGAACGGCTACTTTATAATTTTCACCTAAATTAAACATGGCAGGACAAATGAGATTACCCACATTCTCAATAAATAATATGGATCTTTCTTTTAGAGGAATAGTTGCTATGACATGGCCTACTGTATGCGCATCTAAATGGCATGCCTTTCCTGTGTTTATTTGTATTGCTCGACCACCATTTGATTTAATCTTCTCTGCGTCAAAATTAAATTGTTGATCACCAACAATCACTGACATATCGATTTCATTTTTTAAATCCGAAATCGTTTTTGCAAGAAGGGTGGTTTTTCCTGACCCCGGGCTTGACATAATATTTAACGCCAATGTTTTTTGTTTTGCTAAATAATTTTTATTGTTCAAAGCAAATGTATTATTCATTGACATAATATCCTGCTCGATTAGGACTTTGTTATCATGGCTATGAGAAGTATGATGATGGGTATGATTTTCAACTTCATGGGTTTCATCAGAACAACCACATATTCCACACATTATTCAACCTCCATTGATTTAATTCGTAACTCTTGACCTTGCATAATGGTTAATGAAAAATTTTGGCAGTATCGACAATAATCATAATATTGACTAACTGAAACAGTTTGCTGGCACGAATCACATCTAGCGCTCCCAGGTATTTCGATAATTTCAAGCACTGCATTTTCAGCAACCGTGCCCTTGCTAACAACGTTAAAGCATAGTGTTAACGCCGATTTTTCAATCATCGTTAGCTGCCCAATTTCTAAATAAACTCTTTTGACACGGACACAGCTTTGTTTGACTGCTTGTTGGTTTACAATCTCGAAAATGTTCTGGCAAATCCATAATTCATGCATTATAAAAGTCTCTTACACTATTTTGTGTATGTTCATGATGCCCATAACAAAGGTAGAAGAAGCGATGATCAATCCAATGATTCGAGACATATAAAGCGATGATTTGTCGGCTCGTTGAATCATGTTAAAAACAAGTAATCCATTGAGTCCATCCGTTGCCATCATACCAACCATAAAAGCTATACCCAACACTCCAGAGAACAACCATCCTTTCATAGCGGCTGCAGAAATTGAAAATAATCCTACCTGGCTAATCGTATCAAAAGATAAGGCAAAAATAGCTCCGATCATCATCACTAATATTGGGTTTCCCTGTTTAGCCATTAACTTTTTCGATAAAAAAACATAAAAAGGTTTTGATGGCATGAGTTGTGATGAACCTCGTAACACATTCAACAAGGTGATGACACCAAAAATAAATAATAGTAGAATCGACATCCAGTTCCCAACATTATCTAACCATGATGGAAAGTGAGCTCGCATCATTCCAGTTCCGATAATCAGACTAATTAATGTTACAATGATTCCATGACCCAATGAAAATAAAAGTCCCACTATCTTTGAGAAAAAATGATTGCCCCGAGTAGTTTGAGTAATAGAATTAATGATTGCTATATGGTCCATATCTAACCCATGTCGCGCACCAAGCATGAGGGTCATTAATACTAATAGTATCCATGAATGCTCCATTACCTATATCCCTAAAAAATATTTTCTTGCAATTCATGGCGCAAGTTTCATCACCTCCTTATCAGCACACAAGGTCAATGGGTAGGTGATATTATATTTCTTCTATTAACGCTTATGTTGGGTGTTATTATACAATATTGTTGTGCAATATACGACCCATATATCATCTCGACTAACCTTTTATGGTATGATCATCGGGCCTTCTGATAGGGATTTTTGAAATTCTGATTGAATTAGATCGAGTATAGACTTTAGAATAACTCCTGAAGCTGTTTATGTTTTGATTGCATTGGTTGCTTAGCTAAGGCTTCAAATTTCCAGTATAAATCGATATCTATAGATACTGCGGCACTCATGGAATACACGCTATGATAACAGTAGATAAATTTTTGTCACGATCTCTACAGAAAGATGCAACAGCCATCATCTTCCAAAAGGAAAAAACCAGTTTTAGAGAACTTGATATATTTTCCAGCTATTTTGCCTCACAATTACTATCTAGTAATCTAAATAAAAATTCCAGAATTGCAATATTTGCCTATAACAGTCTTGCTCTTGTTATTAGCTATCTGGCGATTTTCAAAACCGGAGCAACTGTGGTTCCTGTTAATACGCGTTTCAAGTCCTCTGAACTCGCATTTGTTCTGAAAGACTGTGAGATATCACATTTAATTATTGATGAAAAATTAAAACCAATATTTGATACAATCAAGGAGCAATTTGGTAAAATAACAATTTTTGATATCGCCGATGCATTAAATACGCCCCATTCTTTTGCGCTACCCGAAGCTAATGTTAACGATAATGATATCGCATGCATTCTATATACATCGGGAACAACGTCAAAACCAAAAGGTGTCATTCATACCAATCAATCTCTATTTAACACCGTCATTAATCAGATTGAGACTTTGCAATACAACAATAATGATCACGTTCTTGTCTCGTTACCTATGTGTCATATTGCCGGTTTTGCAGGACAAATGCTGACAACTTTATATGTTGGTGGTTGCCTCAACTTAATTGAACATTATGATCCTCGCACTATTTTACACGTTCTCGCCCGATATCCGGTTACACATCTTATGCTTATTCCTTATCAGATAAGTGAATTATTAGATGTCAGTGAATCTGAAAATGTTAGCTTGTCTAGCATCAAGGTTTGTCTGGCTGGTGGAGATAAAATTCCGCTCGAGCTGCATCGTCGATTTTATCAATTAACCGGCAAAAATATCAGCGAATGCTGTGGCATGACAGAGTCATTCAGCTATGCGATTCATTATCCAGTTACGCCTACTAAGCTGGGATCTATTGGCAAGGCGGCACATGGAACCCAAATAAAAATAATAAATAGTAATAATACTAACGCGAAATTAAAAGAAACGGGTGAAATTCTTGTTAAAAGCCGCGCAAATGCTATCGGGTACTGGAATAACCAATTAGCAACCACAGCTTTGCTGGCTAATGGATGGCTGCATACAGGGGATTTAGCATATCGAGATGAAGATGGTTATTATTGGTTTATGGGAAGAAAAAAAGAAATTATTATCAGAGGCGGATCAAATATAGCCCCTCAGGAAGTTGAAGATATTATTTACCTACACCACGCTGTTAAGGAAGCGGGTGTGTTTGGTTATCCAGATAAAAAATTTGGGCAGATTGTGTATGCATTTGTCGTGACAAAATCAGATCGGGCTGTAAGTGAAGCTGATCTGCGTCAATTTATTATGCAATACCTAGCTAATTACAAGGTGCCAGAGCGCATATTTTTTGCTAGAGAATTACCACATAATTCGCTTGGAAAACTAGAGCGTCATAAGCTGGAGAAGTTGATAGATTGAGGTTCGGCCCCCATATATATTGGTTATTGAAATTGATGATTATGTAGTATTAGTGCCTTTTGTTGAAGATGAAGAAAAGATTTTTTTAAACACTGCTTTTAAAAGTCGAAAGGTGATGAAAAGCTATCGTAGGAGATCAAATGATGCAAACAAAAAAACATAAACAAAAATTAGATGCAGAAGAAAGCGTTATCCTGACAGCATTTGAGTCAGGAAAACTGCGCAGTATTACTAGCCCGGATATTTCAATACTTAACGGGTCAATTTCAGGATCATTAACGCGCCTGGAGAGATTCGAACTCCCGACACCCTGGTTCGAAGCCAGGTACTCTATCCAACTGAGCTACGGGCGCGTATTACGGAGAGAGAGGGATTCGAACCCTCGATGGAGTTTAAGCCCCATACTCCCTTAGCAGGGGAGCGCCTTCGACCACTCGGCCATCTCTCCATGAACATGGTATTAACTTTTACTCTTCACGCAGTTCCTTTTTTTCTCGTTTCTTTCTGATGATAGCCGTTGTTTTGATTTGGGATGTTGAGGTAGCGGGAGGTGGTGTGGTCACCTCAATTTTCTTGGGAGCAGCAACAGTGACCGGCATAGTTGTGCTGTTCTTTTCCTGTTGGATGCGTTGGTAGATTTCTTCACGGTGTACGGTAACATTTTTGGGCGCAGTAATGCCGATGCGGACTTGATTGCCTTTTATGCTCAGTACGGTGACAACAATATCGTCGCCGACGATAATTGTTTCACCCACACGTCTTGTTAAAATCAGCATTATCCTTTTCTCCGTCTTGTTAGAATGGAATCCGTCCTATGTGAAGTGTGCAATAGTAAACAATAATTCGTGTTTCTGCAAATATTCTTTAGAGCAAATATTACGCAAACACTGGCTCCCGGTCTAACTCAAATGCTTTGTGTAATGTCCGTACGCCTTGCTCAAGCGATGTCTCGTCCACAATGATTGAAATTTTGATTTCAGAGGCTGTAATCATATGGATATCAATTTGTTCCTGATTAAGCGATAACAGCATTTTACTGATCACACCCAATGCAGAGCGCATACCGGTGCCGATCAGTGATAGCTTAGCGACTTTTGGATTCGTTTTGGTAGAAAATGTTCCCAAGTCTTGAGAGAGATCTTGAACCAGCTCTAATGCCTTTTTATAGTCAGAGCGGGGCATGGTAACGGTTAAATCAATTGTATTTTGTGTCGTTTTGTTTTGTGTCACCATATCTATTTCGATGTGCGCGTGGTGCATTTTGTCTTGAATAATATTTTCTAGCCCAGCTTGATGGGGGACACCAGAAAGCGCAATCATGGCCTCCTCGCGATTAAAAGCAATGCCTGACACAGTTCTTTGTTGTTGCATCGCTTTTTCTCGGCCTGCCACCAACGTACCTGCACCGTCAGAAAAGGTGGATAACACGCGAATAGGAATGTTATGCAGGCTTGCTATTTCTACTGCGCGTTTTTGTAATACTTTAGCACCCAGGCTTGCCATCTCTAACATTTCCTCAAAACAGATCTGAGGAATTAATCGTGCTTCAGGAATAAGATGTGGGTCGGTGGTGTAGACACCATCGACATCTGTATAAATTTGACATTCGTCAGCATGCAATGCATGGGCTATTGCAACGGCTGTTGTATCTGAGCCGCCGCGTCCTAGCGTTGTGATTTCGTTTTGATTGTTAATGCCTTGAAATCCAGCAATGATCACGACATTGCCCTGGTCAAGTTCGCGCTGGATGATATGTGTGTCGATCTGTAAGATCTGTGCATTCGTATGTGTATTGTCAGTGTGAATACCGGCCTGTCCACCCGTGAGTGAGCGTGCACGACACTGTTTGTTATTGAGCGCAATACTTAATAGCGCAATCGACATTTGCTCGCCAATAGAGAGTAAGACATCGTATTCG
>Ga0155614_101_pt3 | contig 11092 bp, 9 predicted proteins | sample RifCSPhighO2_12_FD_107271 | JGI IMG/M metagenome (GOLD analysis project Ga0155614, IMG submission 107271) | Gammaproteobacteria bacterium RIFCSPHIGHO2_12_FULL_42_10
ATAAGTCACGCCACCGGTTGCGTTGGTTCTACCAATAAAGAAAGCAGGGGTGCCAAATAATTTTAGATCTTGTGCTAACTTGACATTGATTTTGATCTGGCTATCTGTTTGCGGATCATCCATGTCTTTTTGTAATTGTGCCACATTGAGCCCAGCTTTTTTTGCAATATCGAGCACGCTATCTTGTGTGAGCGGCTGGCCTGCTGTCAGCAATGCTTGATGCAGTGTAAAATATTTGCCTTGAGCGGCCGCTGCAATGGCAGCGCGTGATGCAAACTCAGAAACAGGACCGCGAATAGGCCATTCTCTGTAGATGACGCGCAGATCTGCGTTTGCTTTAATCGCATTATTAATGGTTGGAACGACGTCGACACAATGCGGGCATTGGTAGTCAAAAAACTCTACTAGTGTGACGCTGCCTTTTGGATTGCCAGTAATCATATTGGCAGGTGCATTAAACAAGGTATGCGCATAGCGTGGCGCATTTTGCTCTGTTTTTTGCATGGCTTGCTTTGCTTGTTCGAATTGTCTGTTTTGCAGAATCTGCATGGCTTCAACTATAATTTCTGGTTTAGCTAATAAATAATCATGCACAACTGACTCAATCTTTGCTCTCTCAGCAGGTGAGACAGCAGCTGATGAAGCCGCTGTGGTATCAGCATATGCATGCGTCGCTGCAGAGATTGCTAGTGTGGTAAGTGCACTGTAACCCATTTTCTTAAACAATAATTTCATCCGTATCGCTCCTTGAAAGACTTCTGCCCATCATAGCAAAACATGCTCTGGTGATAAAGGGGGATCTCGCGTTTGTGAGGGCAGCAAATATTTGCGACCCTCTCTTTCCATAAAAGCGGCGTTGTTGAATCAATCGTTTTTTGTACAGCAGTCGTCATCGCAAGATAGCGAAGCGTTTGGCCGTGGCGATCTAGAAAAGACCAAACTATATGGATATTAACATGTCGATTCAATATACTCAGCATCCTGATTCACTTGCCAGACATTGAAGCGGGTTTCGTCGGCTAGTATATTTTTAACGGCAAGGCTTGCTGTCATCATGGCGTGATCTTGGTTGTTGTATTTGTGCATGCCATTTCGGCCAATTAATTGTAAGTTGGGATATTTCTCTTCTAGCTCTTCGCGAATCCGTAAAACATTCTCTTTATAATCGTCATTGTAAACAGGATAGGCTTTAGGTTGTCTGATCACGCAACCATCCAGTACTTCATCTATTTTAATTAAACCTATTTTAGCTAGTTCCTGCGTTGCTTTTAAAATTAAGATATCATCTGCTGAAGACCAGAGCGCGTCGTTTTTAAAGCAAAAATATTCCATGCCATAGCAGCACATCGTAGGGTCGGGTATCATTTCAGGTGACCATGATTTAAAATTTTGAATGCGTGCGACATCAACAGATGGATCGTGTATGTATATCCAATTATCGCGCAATTTATTTTTATCTTTGAGAATTAAAATCACGATTAGAAAATCGCGATATTGCAATCGTCGTGCTGCTTCTTGCGTTGTTTTAGAAAGAGCGGGTTGTAGATAGCTATTGGCTAATGTCTGCAGGGGAGCGGATGAGAGTACGTGTGTTGAAAGAATCGTTTGTAATTCGTTTTGCTGATTTCGATATTGTACTTGCCACTGTTTATCTAATGCGTGATAAGCGGCACTTTCTACTTGCGTTCCCATGATGATGGTGCCATCCATGTTGCGGATTTTGTCTGCGCAAGCCTCCCACAGCATGCCAGGCCCTTTTCGTGGATAGCGAAAAGTATCAATGAGCGATTTAACGATTTTTTTTCTTTTCCTGGATTTGATTTTAGGTAGACAAGCTTTGAGTAGCGTAGAAAATAGCGACAGACCTTGAATACGTTGCGCCGCCCAGTCGGCAGAAATGACTTTACAACTCATGCCCCATACTTTTTCGGTGTATGTTTTGAAAAAAATAGAAAATAGTCGATACCCAAAGTGATTACTAACCCAATCTTCAAAAGTAGCGGGTCGGACGATCGGGAAAATTTTTGCATAAAGATAGGAGAGCGCACAATAGAGTGATTCAAGGGGATTGAATTTAAATAATACTTCGCTAATTTTTAAAGGATAAGTAAAAAATTTGCCTCGATAATAAATGCGTGAGAGACGTGGTCGTTCTAGCATGTCGTTGGGTAGCATTTCTGTCCACAAATCTTCAATTTCTTGTGATTTAGAAAAAAAACGGTGTCCGCCGATATCAAAACAATAATCTTTGTAAACCATGGTGCGCGCAAGCCCACCTACATAGGTTGGATCTGTTTCAAAAACAGTGACCGGGATGTTTGCTTTTCTGAGTAGATAGGCTGCCGTGAGTCCTGCAGGCCCCGCACCGATGATGGTGACGTGTTTTTGCATGGTGTCGTCCTTGTAATCGTTATACGCCGTCAAAACGATGACCTCGTCATGGCAATGACGAGGTGCTATCAAGCCATCTCTTGCATTATTGCCTGAAGTTTATTGTGTCTTTCTTCTTGTAAACGTGCATAGACTTGATTACCGCTAACGCCTTGCGCAATTAATGTTTTTGCATCGATTGATTTGATCACTTTGGCACACTCGAGTATCCAGGAGGCATTAAAATTTAATTCGTAAGCGTTCGCAATAGCGTCTGTTGCGCTGATGAAATCTCTGAAACGTTCTTCTCGTCTAAAGATATCAATTGCGGTGTAGAATCGTAACAATGCTGTTGCGTCGAGTGATTTGATGTTGAGCGCCGTTTTATGGTGTAGCGCGGTTAAAAGCGCGAGCTCTCGATAAATACGTGGCGTGCGGTAACGCAAACAAAGCATAGGAATCGTTTCTTTGGGGGACTCGACATTATGCAATAAAGTTGCAAAACGGATGAGTGATTTTTTTGTAATGAGTGTGGCTGCTTTAAGTGCCGTAATGCCGGGACCTTTTGTGTCAATGAATGGGAAGAGTCGTGGTAGCGCATGACATTCTTCCAGGACCATAAAAAAATTTTCAGGATTCTTTTCTTTTAAAGCACGTTCAAATTCTTTCCAAACGCGTTCCGGAACCAGCGCATCGACTTCTCCCTTTTTCACCATCTCCTGCATGAGTGTGACGGTTTCAGGTGCGATATGAAAGCCGAGATGCGCATATCTTGCAAGGAATCGTGCGACGCGCAAAATGCGGACAGGATCTTCACCGAAGGCAGGCGAGGTGTGACGGAGTATTTTGGCTTCGAGATCAGCTCTGCCATGATAAGGGTCAATGAGCTCCCCTTCTGAGGTTTCTGCCATGGCATTGATGGTGAGATCGCGTCGAATTAAATCATCTGCAAGGGTGACAATAGGTGAAATATCGAAGGTGAAGCCTTGATAGCCGGGTTTTACTTTGCGCTCCATGCGAGCAAGCGCATATTCTTCTTTGGTTCTGGGATGCAGAAAAACAGGAAATTCTTTGCCTACCCGATGGTAGCCTTGCTTTTTCATTTCTTTTTCGGTTGCGCCCACAACGACCCAATCCCGCTCACGAACGGGTAGGCCTAACAATTTATCGCGTACTGCGCCACCAACTAAATAGACTTTCATGAAATTGATGGTATCACATTCTGGTGAATTTGAGTTATTATCTGCGCTGTAAGAATTTTTCGGAGAATCATTACCATGCCTAGAGGTAGAGGTCCACATGGACCCAAGAAGTTTAGAAAAAGACGCAAAGCTTGAACTTTCCACGCGCTGTCATTACCCTCGCCGATTACGTAGTTTTGTCAGGCGTGGGCGACTGACTGCATTGCAAGCGCAGACTAAAGACGTTTTGTGGTTGCATTATGGATTGCAGGTTGCTCAAGGTCTGCTCAATTTTGAACAAGTTTTTCATCGCCAAGCACCCTGTTTTTTAGAAATTGGTTTTGGACTGGGCCAGTCATTGTTTGCATTGGCGCATCAGCACCCAGATAAAAATTTTATCGGTATTGAAACGCACCCGCCAGGCATTGCTAAACTGATGACTAGCATGGCTGAAGCAAGACTCACCAATTTAAAGCTCTATGAAGCCGATGCAGTCGATGTGTTGGATCAGTGTATTGCGCTTAATAGTTTAGCGGGTATACAGCTTTTTTTCCCCGATCCTTGGCCGAAACGTCGTCATCATGAACGTCGTTTAATTCAGTGCGAATTTGTAAAAAAGATGATCTCAAAATTGCAATCTAACGGTCATTTGCATCTTGCGACAGATTGGGAAGATTATGCGGTGCAGATGATGCAGGTTTTATCATTGGAAAAAGATTTACATAATGATGCTGGTCCAGGCCAATTTGGCAATCGTTCACCTTTCAGACCTGTGATCACAAAATTTGAACGCCGCGCTCTGGAAGCAGTGCGCACTATACGTGAACTGCAATTTGTGAAAAACTGACAACGTAGGATAACAACTGCAGGATGACAGTATCTTAATTGAAATAAGATCTCGACAAGGAAATCATATGAATTTGAGAAGAATCAGCCAATGTTTGTTTGCGGCGGCCGCATTGGGCTGCGCTTTGCCAGCTTTTGCGACAGGATCTGGTTTTTATTGGGGGCTGATGCTTGGACCTTCCAACAATACAGCCAGCAACCAGCAAGCGCAGGTTTCGGGCACGCCTACCAATCCGCCGACCACCGTGTTGGTCAAACCCAAACAGCAGCAATTTGGCTCGCGTATTTTCTTGGGGTACATGCCATCTGTGTATGGTGGTATGGAGTTTGGCATGACTTATTTTTCATCAGTTAAATATACGCCTTCTGGTAATACGACACTGTGCGGTTCATCTAACGCGACGGTGCGTGATGTAGAATTTCTAGCAAAAGCTGCGTACCCATTTAAACAACAATTGAGTCAATTTGGTGTCTTCGGTAAGGCTGGCGCAGCATTCGCTTACCAGAATAATGGTGGCGCGTTGAGTCCGACTTCATCGAGTACATGTGGTCAGGAAACACATCTTAGTAAATGGGCGCCTGCTTTTAGCGTGGGTGTCAATTATGATATTACCCAAAATTGGGTAACCGAACTTGCCATGCATCGCGTCAACGTGGGCGGTAAACTTGGCAGCATGACGATGTATGGGCTGGGTATTTCTTATCACTTTGTTGATCAGTACTGCGGCCAGTTTTTGTGTTAGAACCCTGCCATCTCATTGCCAACACCTAGAACGCAGCGACTCCCTCTCCTCCCACGCTTTTTGTGGGAGGAGAGGGATGGGGAGAGGAGGGCTCAAATATCCCATCTCTCTAAAATCCATTCAGCTCAAGCAACTAGAAAATAGTCAGGCAGGTCATTCTATTGTTTGGTGATTTGCAGTAGGCCGCCCCTCCTCTCCCCGGCCCTCTCCTCCCGAAAAGCGGGAGGAGAGGGGGTCGCTGCATTCTAGGAACATCTCTACCAAATCGTTCAAATACTTTTTACCTAATTGAGATGGTAAAATCAGCTGATCATCTGCTACTAACAGTCCGCGTCTCTGTGCTGCCCCCAATAAGGGTGTGATGCAGTTTGGAGATAATCCTGTGCGTTCTGTGAAAAGTACAAGCGGCACGCCTTCTGTTAAGCGCAGGGCATTTAACATAAATTCAAAAATAATTTCTTTTTGTGAAATGGGCGTTGCGGCATGTAGAGTGCGTCGTTTGCTTGCATCCATATAGTCTCGCGGTTGTTTAACTTGTGCTAAACGAATGATTGATGCTTCCTTTTGTAGGGTGAGCTTGCTGTGTGCGCCAGCACCTAGTCCTAAATAATCGCCAAATTCCCAGTAATTTATATTATGTTTGCAACGAGTGTGTGCATTTAAGGCGTAGGCGGAGACCTCGTATTGTTGAAAGTGAGAAGCGGCAATCAATGCGTGTCCTGTTACTTCCATTGCTTCCAGCGTTTCATCGTGTGGTAAACGTGGAGTGTGTTTATAAAAAACGGTATTTTGTTCAATGGTGAGTTGATACCACGATAGGTGGGTGGGCTCGAAAGAGAGTGCTGTTTTTAGATCGTATAGCGCATCTTCTTGTGATTGGTTGGGCAGTCCAAACATAAGATCTAGATTAAAATCTGTAAATCCCACTGCTTTTGTAATAGCAATAGCTCGCAAGGCTTCATCTGCATTGTGAATGCGACCTAAGCTGCTTAATTTGTCATTTTGTAAGCTTTGGATGCCTAAAGAGAGGCGGTTAATCCCTGCGTTCCTAAAATCTTTGAATCGTGTTTGCTCAACAGTACCGGGGTTGGCTTCTAGTGTGATTTCAGTGTGTGTCGATAAGGGAAGTACTTTTGCGATGCCATCTATTATTTTTTCAATCATCATGGGCGAAAATAAACTGGGGGTGCCGCCGCCAAAAAAGAGGCTTATGATGGGGCGTCCTGCAATAAAGGGTAGCGCTTTGTGTAATTCGTTCAAAAGTGCGTTTGTATAGATTGCTTCAGGGAGGTTGCCTTTTATTTCGTGTGAATTAAAATCGCAGTACGGACATTTGCGGATACACCAGGGTAGATGAATGTAAATGCTGAGAGGAATGGGTTGTGTAAAGATTGGCATGCGTGTCGTCATTGCTTGGGTATAGTATAATAGGCAGCTCGCAACGTACAATAAATTATATAAGGATTCTACATGACAAAACGTATTAAAATTGCAATTACAGGTGCCGCAGGCCAAATTGGTTACGCGCTGATTTTTCGAGTGGCTTCAGGGCAAATGTTTGGTCCTGATGTGGCAGTTGAATTGAGTTTGCTTGAGCTGCCGCTCGCCTTGCCTGCATTGCAAGGGGTTGCGATGGAGTTGGATGATGGGGCTTATCCCTTATTGAAAAAAGTAACCATTACTTCCGATGTAAACGTTGCGATGAAAGATGTGAATTGGGCAGTATTGGTAGGTTCGGTGCCACGTAAAGTAGGGATGGAACGTTCAGAATTACTGAAGATCAATGGCGATATTTTTAAAGTGCAAGGACGAGCGCTCAATGATCACGCTGCGGGTGATGCACGTGTTTTTGTGGTAGGCAATCCTTGCAATACAAATTGTCTTATTGCAATGCAGTATGCGCCCGATATGCCGCGCAATCGATTTTATGCCATGACTTTATTAGATGAACTGCGTGCGCGTTATCAATTAGCTGCTAAAGCTGAGGTGGATGTGACTGCTGTGACGCAAATGAATATTTGGGGTAACCATTCTGCAACACAATACCCTGATTTTTATCATGCAATGATTAATCAACGACCGGCTACGGAAGTGATTACCGATCTTCATTGGTTGCAGAATGATTTTATTACGACCGTGCAACAACGTGGTGCTGCTGTGCTTAAAGCAAGGGGCGCCTCTTCTGCCGCATCTGCCGCCAATGCCGCCTTAATGACCGTTTATAATTTGACGCATGATACGGCGCAGGGCGAAACTTTTTCTGTCGCACGTTGTTCAGAAGGAGAATATGGCATTGATGCAGGTCTGATTTTCTCAGTGCCTTGCCGTACAGAAGGTGGTGTGCTGAAAGTGATTACTGGTTTATCACATAATGATTTCTCCAAAGAGCGCATTCAGAAAACATTGAATGAGTTGCGAGAAGAGCGGGATATGATGTAGGGTGGATTAGACGCGCTTTTGCGCTGTAATCCACCCTACATTGTGCTGCGTTAATGCCATACCGCAAGCACGCCCATCATCACAACGCCTAGCGCCAAAAACCCCAGTTCTTTTAGCTGAAAATCTGCTGATTCTTCTGCATGTTGGTGAAAGCGAATATGATGTAGGGTGGACATATAGAGGAAGGTGCCTGCAGCAAAGGCATTGTATGAAGCAAGTGTCCACTGACCGTAGGTTGCATGCGTCCAGGTATCAACGATTGCGCCAAGACCGATGCCAAGTGGCGTGATGCATGCAAAAAACAAAAGAATCATAATAATGCGTTGCTGTGGTAAGTGATGTTTTAACATAGCAATGCAGAGCGCAAAACTTTCTGATCCTTTATGTGCGATGATGGCAATGGATAGCATGATTGCCTCTGAGAGTACAACACCAATACCTAACGCTGCGCCTTCTACCAAGGCATGAATCATTAAAATGATGACGAGCATGTAGGGAATAGAGTAAGCGGTGTGGTGATGCTGTGATGATGTTGATGTAGTATGACAAGTATGTTCGTGATGACATGGTTTTGGAGCAGCTGATAGTCTTTCCAGAAATAAAAATAATAAGAAGGTACCCAAACAAATTATTTCTGGTGCAAGTTGTGTTTTCATATGATCTAGATGAGAAAATGCACGAATCGCATCAGGCAACATATGAAAAAAGGCCATCCCTAAAAAGATGCCACTTGCAAACGCTTCACTCAGCTCAACAGATTGGATATGCTTGACACTTTTCTTAAGTAAAGGATAGAGGGCCGTTGTCAATGTGGTTAAAAAAATTAAACATCCTGCGATGATTTTGTATAGTAAGAGTGTCATCAGGATTGCTCGCAACCTCGTTCGAGGTCATGATATGCAGCATGACAATGCACAACATGGAATGATAAGGTACACATAATATGCTAGAACTCTCATTGATACAGAAAGTAGTTGTTTGGGCGCTGCCCGTTCTCTTTGCTATTACCATACATGAAGTTGCTCATGGCTGGGTAGCTTCATTTTTTGGCGATCAGACAGCGCGCTTGTCAGGTCGTTTGACTTTAAATCCAATCAAACATATTGATCCTGTTGGAACGGTATTATTGCCTATTTTAATGCTAATGATTAGCAATTTCATATTTGGATGGGCAAAGCCCGTGCCTGTTGATTCGCGTAATCTACATCATCCGCGTCGTGATATGGCGCTTGTTGCATTAGCAGGCCCTCTCGCTAATATTGTCATGGCTTTTTGCTGGGGTGGTATTGCAAAATTGGGGACATTCGCCATTGATGGTGGCAATGGTTGGCTGGGTATGCCGCTTACCTATATGGGTGGTGCAGGTATCATGATTAATGCGGTGCTCGCTGTGCTGAATTTCATTCCATTGCCACCACTCGATGGTAGTAAAATGATTATGCCGTTTTTACCGAGGCGCGCTGCTTATTATTTTGATCAGCTTGAGCCTTATGGATTTTTTATTTTGATTTTGCTCATGGTAACAGGGGTATTAAATAGCATGATGATGCCCGTTGTATTTTTACTGATGAACAGTGTGGGTGGGGTGTTTGGATTGGCGTGATGCTCAGATTGCACATTACCCCGAACGAAGTGCCCCCTTAAGGGAACACTTTTCTACGGTATTTACTGCAGGCTGAAATAAAAACGAATGATAATGGCGTTCTCGATGTGCTTTACGTGGTGCTTTATCTGGTGCTTTATGTGACGTTTCGTGTGGTAAGTGATCTGCATGGTCATAGACTTTCATGGCGCGTTCGCTAGCTGCGCTGTTTAAAATAGCTTGATTAGGCGAAAAAAGAATTGCCACAGGTCTCGGTGCAGGCGTGGGATGCGAAGCGATGCGAGACGATTGGATAGCGAAATTCTGCTCTCCATGCAACCTTTTTAAGCCAGAGACCATGAGTAACATGATGCGCGTGAGTGTGGTTAGGAGATAGGGTAGTTGTCCGATGAATGTTGTGATTGCAAAAATGGTGTCTGCAATGGCAATGGCAGTGGCTGCGCTGATTGCAAGCGCTGTATTCATCCAGATCGCAAGTGATTGCGCATATTGAATGCGTAGTGCGACAAATCCTAAGATAGTAATGATCGATAAAACGCCTAAGAAGCAATAGGCGAGGCCCTTCTGAACGCGCAATTGTAAGGACGTTCGATGTTGATTGGCAACATTATCAGCGTCAAAAATAAATGCGGCATCTCTGAAGGGTCGCGCGAGTAGTTTATATATATTTTTTGAGCGAATCATATTGAGCAGTGGTGGCACCAGGTAGGCAAAAGCACTGATACTAAAAACAATAGCAATTGCAATACCAACGGGTGGCAACAGAGAGGCGCCGACGGTACCTGCTGCTAAAAATGAAAATAGCGCAATCTGCCCCATATTAGCAATGAAGCTGTAGGCCATAATGCCTGTTGTTAGACTTAAGATGGTTGCAAGACCCATTGAAAGGGCGAGTGCAATTTTACGGTTGCGCGATAATTTTTCTTTTTTGCCCGTTTCATCATCACGATAATAGAGCCAACCTTCTAGCCATTTATCTTTTCCACAGAGATCACGCAGGATGCGTGGAAAGAGATTTTTTGTGCCGTACCAGTAGATGATGGTTGTCACAAGAAAAACAAGTGCTGTTGTAATGCCTGTAAAGGCAAACGGGGTAAAAGAAAGGAGTGCTGCTGTGGCGCCTGCAACGGTCGTGCTTAAAATGAGACTCGTAATGAATGCAAAAACTTTGCCGATGATTGTGAGGATGCGTTCTTTTCTGGGTTGGTAGTTTTTGATCGCAAGACTAGCTTGGTTGTCGAGCCTAGAGATTTCATCATTGTTAACGTCGGATAGCGGCTTTCGTTGTTTAATTGAAAGAGCGAGTGCTCGCATGCCTAAATTGATATTATGACGCGCGGCTCGATTGAAATGAAATTTAGCACTGAGATGGCGTCGATAGGTATAGACTTCATCAATCTGGATGGGACTTCTCAGATAATCATCGATCCAAGCTTCCTCAAACACACAAAAGGCGAGGAGACCGTCGTCAGATATCTCAACTGTGCGTTGTGTAATGGTTGTATCGAGACATTCTTTACAAGTTTTTTCATGACCATGACTGTTTTTGATATGGTAATGCGCATGCACAGCGTGGCCCAACTCATGCAATTGCCGAATGACTTTCGCATAGTCCTGCTTCTCGAAGGATTGAATAATTGACGGGATGCGATCATTAATTGACGGGATGCGATCATTAATTATTGGCATATTTTTACCAAATAAAAACCCCGCATGTTCGTCGCAACCATGCGGGGTTTTTTAGTTCAAACAATGTGTTACATCATGCCGCCCATTCCACCCATGCCGCCCATGTCGCCACCATGACCGCCACCCATTGGAGCATCTTCTTTTGGAAGATCGGTGATCATGCATTCTGTGGTAACCATGATGCCTGCAACTGACGCCGCTTGCTGTAAGGCTGTGCGAAC
>Ga0155614_103_pt3 | contig 10995 bp, 9 predicted proteins | sample RifCSPhighO2_12_FD_107271 | JGI IMG/M metagenome (GOLD analysis project Ga0155614, IMG submission 107271) | Gammaproteobacteria bacterium RIFCSPHIGHO2_12_FULL_42_10
CGTAATAACCGTTGCCCCCCAATAAGACATTTGCCCCCATGGCAGAACATAGCCTGTAAATGCCTCGAGCAGTAACATCATATAGATGGCCATACCCACCAACCATACAAGCTCGCGTGGTTTTTGATAGGAACCATAAATCAACCCACGATACATATGCAGATAAATCACAACAAAAAAAGCAGACGCACCCGTTGTATGCATGAATCGCAACAACCAACCATAACGCACATCGCGCATGATATGCTGAACCGATGAAAATGCGCCATCTGCAGTCGGCACATATTCCATCACCAGCCAGATACCGCTAATAATTTGGCCAGCAAAGACGAGTAATGAAAACGAACCGAAAAAATACCAGAAATTAAAATTACGAGGCGCATAATAACCAGCTAAATGCTGTTGCCAAAAAGCTTGCCAGGGATAACGCTTATAAAACCATCCGGTCAATCCGCGAGCTGACTGTGTTCCTGTTGTTGCTGGTTCTGTCATGGTGAATCTCTTCTCCCTGGTCTAATTTTGTCATCCCGCGCTAACTTTCTAACTAATCGCAATCGCACCCTGTACGCCGCTGTCATCCTGTCCAATTAAAATTTCTGTATCACTCACATACATGTGATTAGGAATTTTTAAATTAAGCGGGGCAGGCACATCACGAAACACTCTGCCTGCCAAATCATATTTAGATCCATGGCAAGGACAATAAAAACCGCCCAACCATACAGATGTCACACTGCCCACATCAGGACGATAAGTGGGCACACAACCCAAATGGGTACAAATACCAATGGTGACTAAATATTGTGGCTTAATGGAACGATGAATATTTTTACAATAAGCTGGCTGTTGATCTTGCTCACTTAAAGGATCGCGCAATTCATCTGCTACCTTTGATAATGAGTCCAACATTTCTTGATCGCGATAAATAAACCAAATTGGCATACCGCGCCAAGGAACTGTTAATTGGTCACGTGGCTTCAAATTACTTAAATCGATCTTAATAGGCGCAGACGCAGCTTCTGTATCCTTACTAGGCAACCAATAAGAAACAAAGGGTACCGTTGCAGCAGCAAGACCAATACCACCTACTGCTGTTGTTGCACGACGCAAGAAACAACGTTTTTTTTGATCTATTTCATCTTTAACGTTCATGTTTTCACTCATGTTTGGGTATTATATAGTACGCACTGTCATCCAGAGGCGCGCTTCTGGATGACATGCAGCGAGTTTAATCATTCAAGAAAAAGATGGCTAGCGATTTTTTTATTGACTTGTTAAAATCAATCCCAGCAATTCACGAATGGCAATGAAAAACATCGTATATTCAATCTGCGTGCTCGTATGCAGCAGATTTAATAATTGCTCCCAACGAACAAATAAAGCGGGATGACTCTTCGCCCATCGCTCTATCAATACAGGTGCTGCAACAGAACGTGTTGCGTTTTTCATAACCGCAATTGTAAATGCACGCTGACAGATATCAAGCTCATCGCGCAATGTCAATCGCGCCATCGTGTTCCAATGACCTTCGCGCAAATCTGAGACAATTTGATCGCGGAACCAAACCAAATGCATGCGTTCCCCCGATCCAAAATAAACAGCTGCCGTTTGAGCTAAGTCATAACGATTCGTAATCGCAATATCGACGACATTAAGCGCATTGTACATCGCGCGATAAGCGCCAATACGTCTTGCAGCAACAACGCCCAATCCCACAGTCGTAAATTTTTCAACCAGCGTCTGTAAATATTTTTTGGTATCTCCCGACATTAAATCTGGAATCATCGTTGCTAATTGTTGTGTCGGAGCACGGTACTGCGTAATGACATGCAGAATATCCATCTTTAAGTAAGAGCTGCGTAAAAACCAACGCGTGCCAAGATGCAATAAATAACGAATATGAAACAGCATTTCATATTGATCATGACAAGATACTTTCCCGTCTAACGCTGTGATCGCTTTTTGCAATGCAGGCATATCAAAAATATAAGCAGCCATCGTATAAGCACGCACAATATCGGATATCGGTGCGCCTGTTTCCATCTGTAAACGAAATACAAACGTCAGTCCTGCTAAATTAACAATCATATTGCTCAATTGTGTTGCGATAATCTCTCGATGCAATCGATGCTTTGACATAAAGCGGCCATAGTGTTTATCCAGCACTTCTGGAAAACCACGTCGAACCCATTTGCTAAAATAAGGATCCTCTGTCAACGTTGACTGCAAAATAGCTTGTTTTAAATAAATTTTTGAATAGGACAACAACACAGCAAGCTCTGGACGAGTGAGCCCCTGCCCATTCGCTTTTCGATCAAGTAGTGCTTTATCATCTGGTAAATATTCAACTACGCGATTTAACGAAGCATGCGCCTCTAATTCTTTAATATACTCAAGATGCAGTCCAATATTTTGTTTCGCGTGATAGGTTGTAAACCCCATCACCAACGCTTGTTGGTAATTATCCTCCAACACATGATCTGCAACGGCATTTGTTAAACTCGCTAAGAGTGTATTGCGTTTTTTATAGGTCAGTATGTGAGATTGGAGTGGGTAGCTTAATAAAATTTTAAGATTCACTTCGTGATCTGAACAATCTACGCCAGCAGAGTTATCGATAAAATCAGTGTTAATTGAGCCGCCTTGCATGGCATATTCAATACGACCTAACTGCGTAAACCCTAAATTCCCTCCCTCACCTACCACTTTAGCGCGCAATTCATTACCATTCACACGACAATAATCGTTGGCATGATCACCCACAGTCGCATTATTTTCTGTAGCTGCTTTAACATAAGTGCCGATACCACCATTATACAAAAGATCGGCCGGTGCTTTTAAAATCACCCGAATCAATTCAACAGGCGAAAGAGAAGGTGCCTCTGTTCCAAGCGCACGCTGCATAGCAGCTGATAATGGAATCACTTTGAGCGTGCGCTTAAAAACGCCACCCCCTTTCGAAATTAATTTTGAATTATAATCTGCCCATGAAGAGGCGGGAAGACGGAACAAACGTAAACGTTCACGATAAGAGACAGTAGGATCCGGGTCTGGATCAACAAAAATATGTCGATGATCAAAAGCTGCAAGCAACTTAACGTGTTTTGAGTAAATGAGTCCATTACCAAACACATCGCCACTCATGTCGCCAATACCAACCACGGTGATCGTTGTCTTCTTGATATCAATGTCACGCTCAAGAAAGTGCCGTTTGATCGATTCAAACGCGCCTCTTGCTGTGATTCCTATTTTCTTGTGGTCGTAACCTTCAGAACCGCCCGATGCAAAAGCATCACCAAGCCAAAAATGATATTCCGCTGATAGTTGATTGGCAGTATCTGAAAAAGTAGCCGTTCCTTTATCTGCGGCAACCACAAGATAGGGATCATCCTCATCAAGACAGGCCACCTCTTTTGGATGAACCACTTTATCGCCTTCAATATTATCTGTGAGATCAAGCAAGCCACGAATAAATGTTTGATAGCACGCTAGTCCAACAGCGGTTTTATTTTTTAAAACAAAACCGCCCTTTGCACCTGAGGGCACAATGACAGCATTTTTTACTGTTTGCGCTTTCATTAACCCCAATATTTCAGTACGAAAATCTTCTCGTCTGTCCGACCAGCGAATACCACCTCGAGCAACGAGTGCATTACGCAAATGAATGCCTTCAAACACTGGTGAATAAACAAATATTTCAAAAAGTGGGGCAGGCAATGGCAACTCTGGAATATCGTGAGAGCGAAACTTAAGCGATAAATACGCTTTTTGTTGTCCATCAGCTGTTTTTTGAAAGAAATTCGTACGAACGGTTGCTTGAATTAATGCTAAAAAACGTCGAATAATAAAATCTTCGTCTAAACTGGTAACAGATTCTAATAAAGCAAGGATACGTCGCAGAATGGCATCACATTGCTTCTTCGTCGCAGTATTACGAACAATACTGTGCTTCGCTTTGAATAATTCAACCAGCGCCTTTGTAATATCTGCATGATTTGCCAAAGCAGATTCTATATAAGCTTGGCTAAAACGAAATCCAACTTGGCGGAGATATTTAGCATAGGCGCGCAATACCGTTACACCACTTAAAGACAGCATCGCACCCAAAATTAATTTATTAAAACCATCGTTTTCAGCTTGTCCTAAATAAATCGCCGTGAACGCTTCTTCAAATAAAGCTTGGACAGGCGCGATCTTTAATCCTTCTTTAAGATAAGTCAGCGAAAAATCACTTACCCAGACCGTTGACTCCTTACCTATTGAAACCTCATATTGTTGCTCGCTGTAGGTTCGCAACCCTAAGTTTTCGAGCATCGGCAAGATATCTGATAGAGGAATAGGGGTTTGCCATTGATAAAGACGTAGACATAACGGCCTCGCTGCCTGGCCTGATACCAAGTGAAAATTCAGCGCCAATCGCCGATTTTCTGAAAGTGTTTCTATAGAAGCGATATCAGCCAGCACAACATTCAACGGACAGTTATCGCGATAACTGACAGGAAAGGCATTGCGATAACGGGTAAAAAACGACTTACCTTGTTTGCTGCCATACGTTTTAATTAATGCGTGTTGTAGCTCATCTTGCCATGTTTGTGCCATCGAACGACTCCTTGTTCGGCTATGATCCTCTAACGATCCGTCTCTGCCACATCTCGCATCTTATCAATGCGCATGCTTTTATCACGCTCTGCTCGCTGTGCGGGTGAAAGCACAGGATGCTTCGCGCGAAATCTTTCAAGAAATTGATCAAGCTCACTCACAAAAAAATCCAGGCCAATCCAAGATTTGATCTTTTTTAGCATGATGGTCGCCCTCGTTATCCATCTAATCATCTTGCCACAAGTTCGCCATTATTTACATCATCCCATGAGTTTAGTAATGTGGAGCCAAACCAACGTTTAAGGATGGCTCGTGACAGTGCGTTATTTTTCATTATTTTTCTGGCTTTGCCTCTTAGGCAGCTCCACGCTTTTAGCAAATCACCATCACCATCGTCGTGCCGCACCCGCCAAGCCCACGCGTGTAGCACACAGATACCACTTCACTTCCCCATTGTATGGGCAAAATGCACTCACACAAATCTTAAACCGTTTAATCCAACCTAATTCACGTAGCGCCAAAATCGCTGTTTATGTCAAATCAATGCGGCATGGAGATATACTATATGCACACAGTATTTATCAGTCTCTTGCTCCCGCAAGCACCCTCAAAATCCTCACCGCTGAAGCCGCTTTACTCTATCTTGGCCCAAACTACCGATTCAATACACAACTACTGACAGACTCAGGCACCATCACAAACGGTGTGCTACAGGGCAATCTTTATGTCGTATTAAGTGGCGACCCGACTTTTACTGACGATAATCTACTAGAACTCTTATCTGCGCTTCGATCAAAATCTATCCATGCTATTGCGGGCAATATTTACATAGACCGCACTGCCTATGACCAAGAATTCTACGGACCAGGCTGGAAAGTTAGAGATAAACAGTATTGTTATGCAGCGCCCATTAGTGCAAGCATCATCAATCGTAATTGTCCCTCATTTTACAGCAAAATGGGCATGGGCTCTGTTGTCAATAATATCTCTGAATACAACCGTCTACTATTAAGAAATGCATTCAAAACACTAGCGATTACCGTGTATGGCAATATCCTCTTTGCACCCGCGCCCGCTACACTTTTTTCTATCAACAACCATTATTCCGAACCTTTAACCGTACTGATCAACAATATGCTGAAAAAATCTGATAACATCATCGCGGGCGCTATCTTTAAAAAAATTGGGCAACGCTACACACAAAAACCAGGCAGCTGGGAACGAGGCAGTTTGGCTGTTTCTCAAATTCTAAAAGACCAGTCTCATGTCCATACAAATGGCGTCAAGATACTGGATGGCTCAGGTCTTTCTCCTGAGAATCAAGCAACACCCTCGCAAATGATGGAAGCGCTAGATTTTGCCTATCATCACGCCTTGCTGCATGACACGTTGCTCACTTCTCTACCCATTTCTGGTGTCGATGGCACACTCAAACATCGTATGTACCCCATTGCTCATAAAGTGCGTGCTAAAACAGGCACGATTGCAGGCGTTGTCGCTCTGGCAGGTTTTGTTGAAAGCAAAAATAAAGAACCACTTGCATTTGTGATTATGATAAACGGTTACAAGGGTGGGAATACGCGCTATAAAACGCTGGAAGACCAAATCGCAATGGCACTCACGCGATATCAACGGACATAACCCCGCAACCAAGTGAAAAGATCAATATTTACTCAAATCGCTGCTTCTCTAACTCTGTTTTCATCCCTTGCAGTATCTCGTAGATCAACGTCGGTATTTCTGGAAATTGTTCAGACCACAGCGGCAATTGATCCCCGACGCGGCGCATAAAAGCAGAAAAACCAATGTGCTGTCTCAACCATTTTTCAATCTGTGGTTTCGTATGTGCCAAAATATCTAATTCGGGTGACAATTGTCGACTTAAGCCTTCAATACTAAATAGTGTTTTTTGTAATAGAATGAGCTGTGGCTGCAAATTAATTCGAAATCGATGTGCGACTTGAAAAAGACCCAACAACAATTTCCCAAATGAAATCTGATGTAGCGGCAATTCAAAAATAGGCTCAGAAACAGCTCGAATTGCCCCTTCAAATTGATCGATACGAGTCTCTGGCGGCAACCACCCACAAGCAATGTGCAATTCTGCAACGCGCTGATAATCTCGCTTAAAAAATGCAATCATATTGTCGGCAAGATAACGCTGATCATTGCGACTAAGCGATCCTACGATGCCAAAATCAACCGCGATGTAAGTCGGTTCATCCGGATCATCATCGCATACAAAAAGATTACCCGGATGCAAATCCGCATGAAAAAAACTATCACGAAAAACTTGTGTGAAAAAAATCTCGATGCCGCGCTCGGCTAATCGCTTCATATTCACACCCGCACGTTTCAACCTGACATGATCATGAATCGGGATACCATAAATACGTTCCATGACTAATATATTGTTATGACAATATTTCCAATATACTTTAGGAATATATAATATTTTTGAATGTGCAAAATTACGACGTAACTGTGATGCATTAGCACCTTCTCGCATGAGGTCCAATTCATCATACAGCGTTTGCGCAACCTCATCGACGACTGCCATCGGCTTAAAGTGTCGTGTCTCGCGAAAATATTTTTCTGCTATTTTTGCCAAAGATCTTAATAAATCAATATCACGATCAATAATGTTCTTAATGTTGGGACGCAATACTTTAATCACCACTTCCTCATCATTTAGCAAGGTAGCGCAGTGCACTTGTGCAATAGAAGCTGAAGCCAGTGCCTTTGCGTCAAAGGCAGAAAATAACGCCTCTGTTTTTCCTCCGAGTGCTTTTTCGATGATTTCTTTTGCTTGATAACCGGGGAAAGGCGCAACACGATCTTGTAGCTTCGATAGCTCTACTGCGATGTCTTCAGGCAAAATGTCGCGACGCGTTGAAAGAATCTGGCCAACTTTTACAAAAATAGGGCCAAGCTCTTCAATCGCTCGACGAATACGTTCGCCTTCGGTCATGGATTTATCGATTGTCCAATAGTAAGGATTAAAATAAACTAGAAAACGTAACGGATAAAACCAATGCGTGCCTAAAATAATCTCATCGATATTATAACGCATCAAAATCAAGTTAATGCGTGCTAAACGAAATAAACGACTGAAAAATCTCATGATGTCACGCTCCCTACAGGCGGGGGCGACATTTGTCTCAGTCGCGCCATTCTTGCCTCCATGCGATCAGTCGCCTCGCGTAATTGATCTACCTCTGCATAAAAATCATCTAGTCTTTCACGATTAGGAAACCACGCCTTTTCTTCGTGAATATATTCGTGAATATTATCAGATAAATGCCTGCCTGTGCGATTGAAGTAATCGCGCAACTGCCGCGCCACACGACTCGCATGATAAGCAGGCGTATCGCCCACAAAGTGGGCGAGATGATCCTCCCAGTCAATATGATAAGTATCTAACAACTCAAGTATGTATTGACCCACCGCAATACTCCCCTCGATTGTCGGAGAAGATGCAGAAGGAACCACACGATCACGCTTATTGATTGCCATATTCAACAATTGTGACGGCGTACCAGCAATTGTCAGATCCGCTTCACAAACAGGGTCTTTCAAAATCACCACACGTCCACCCTGAAAAGATGCCATTAAAATCATCTGGAATGGCAGTATTTTGATCGCAACATGTTTCCCTTCTAAAGGCATCATACGCCCCGCTGCTTCCGGATCCAGCTTCAAAGCTTGATTCAACAACTTCGTCAATGGATCTAATAGCGTATTGAATAACATCATTCAATATTTCCAACCACAATGCAGCGCAACGATCCCGGAGGCTAAATTAAAATAAGTCACCTCTTCAAGACCTGCATCAATCATCATGTCTTTTAATGTTTCTTGTTTGGGATGCATACGAATCGACTCAACTAAATACTGATAACTTGCGCGATCGTTTAACACGAGCTCTCCGAGCTTTGGAATAATATTAAAAGAGTATGCATCGTATATTTTTTTTAAAAACGATAAGACGGGATGGGAAAACTCTAAAATTAATAATTTACCGCCCGGTTTCAACACACGCATCATGGAACGCAATGCCGCCTTTTGATTAGTCATGTTGCGCAAACCAAATGCAATCGTTACACAATCAAAATGGTGTTTTAGAAAAGGAAGATTCTCGCCATCTGCTTCGATAAATTCAATGCGACCCAGATAGCCCGCATCCGTCAACCGAGCTTCCGCTTGTTTTAACATACTTTCATTGATATCTGTTGCAGTCACTTTGCCATGAGGTCCAACAATTTTTGCAAATGCTTTTGCGAGATCGCCTGTACCCGAGGCAACATCAAGTACACGCTGCCCAGCTCGCACGCCAGATTGCGCTACCATAAATTTTTTCCACGCACGATGCATGCCAAATGACATGAGATCATTCATTAAATTATATTTATGAGCAACAGCATTAAACACATCTTCGACTAAATGTGTCTTTTCGTGAGTAGGCACCTCACGGTAACCAAAATGCGTTACATCATCAGATAAGTGTGTGGGTTGATTCATAGCAAGCAAATCATATCATATCATAATTTCTAATACATGTTATACATCCAGCGGCAGTAGAACTTGCATTATGTCATGAATTGGTTTAGGATTGCGCAAAATATAGGTTTATATTATGCAATCCACTCAGAAGATAGCAATCTGTCACACGCTTTTAGCAAGCGACATGCTGCTTATTGAGTTTCTTCTCATCTCCCCTATTTCGAAACGCGTCGGCATCAAACAACTCACCAATGCCCTGGGTAGTCGGCCATTCTAGTCTTCTAGATTGTTATCTGCCCCTCTCAGGGCGATCATCTCAGCAGATAACTATTATTTCCATCAATTTGATTAAATTAAGTTTTTTAATATAAAGTATATAACTCGAGGTGTATTATTATGTCTACAACAAGAAGACTATTGCAATCTTTGGCGGCCACTGGCGCCCTAGTGACTGGTCCTATTATAACTTATGCTAGTTATACCAAATTACAAGCAGACATCGCGCAAAACCCAAATGTTCGATACGAATATCTACCCCACGGTAAGTATACCGGTAGCTATTTCAAACGCATCTCACCTGCTACTGCACAGCAAGCGACTGAACATCAAGCGCGCAGCCCTCAAGATACCAGCAACCAAACAGCGCAGCCTTATCGCTCTTTCATGAGACGTCCATAACAGACCACCGTCTGCTCTGCCAAACCAATATTATCCCCGCGTATGCGGGGATTTCATTTAATCAGCTGGGAGCTTGTGATAATATCTCACCCTGACAATGCAAAACGTGAATCAATACGTCCTATGGCACGCATCAACATTACCACAACAGAACGACACGCCATCATCAGTGTTGCACTCATCATGAGTCTCCGCATGATTGGACTCTTTATGGTCTTACCTTTATTTTCCCTCTATGCCGCAAAACTAAGCGGCGCCACCCCTACACTCATGGGAATTGCCATGGGAATTTATGGACTCTTGCAAGCACTATGCCAAATCCCGCTCGGCATGGCATCTGATCGCTTTGGCAGAAAACCCATCATCGCAATGGGCTTAACCATCTTTGCAATAGGCAGCCTTATCGCAGGTTTTTCACATTCTATTACACAGACGATCATTGGACGCGCTTTGCAAGGTGCAGGCGCAGTCGGCGGCACAACGCTCGCTCTACTGTCTGATCTGACGCGTGAAACCATTCGAACCCTCTCAATGGCCATTGCAGGTATCACCATTGGCGTCTCTTTTGCACTCGCCATGTTAATTGGCCCTGTGCTCATGCAATGGTATTCATTTCCAGATTTATTTTTTATTGCAGGCGTTTTGGGATTAGTCTGCATATTCATCTTATATGCCTATACACCCACTCCTGCGCAAGAAATCCCGCCAATACAAGCAATAAACAATGAAAAACGATCATTCTTCAAATTATTACTCTACCCCCAATTAGCCATGTTAAATGGTGGCATTTTTACCCTACATGCGATTTTTACTGCTAGTTTTGTTGTCATCCCGCTCAGTTTGCTGAAATTTGCAAAATTAGAAATTACCCATCAATGGTCCATCTATCTACCCACCTTATCGATCGCTTTTATCATCGCGCTTGCTTGCATTAGTCTCGCTGAGCGAAAAGCACAAATAAAACGCTATTTTCTAGGTAGCATCGTCCTGCTTCTCGTCTCTGAAATAATATTTTGGCTGGCTCCAAAAAACATTTTTTTCATCTCAATTGGGCTGGGACTGTTTTTCGCCTGTTTTTCATTGCTTGAAGCAATGCTGCCGTCGCTCGTATCACGCCTTGCCCCCCCCACACATCGAGGCAGCGCACTCGGTCTCTATTCATGTTCGCAATTTTTAGGTATCTTCGTAGGGGGCGTATTCGGCGGATGGCTGTTA
>Ga0155614_184_pt1 | contig 10957 bp, 9 predicted proteins | sample RifCSPhighO2_12_FD_107271 | JGI IMG/M metagenome (GOLD analysis project Ga0155614, IMG submission 107271) | Gammaproteobacteria bacterium RIFCSPHIGHO2_12_FULL_42_10
ATTAAAATACCCTGTCACCATACGTCCTTTAACAAAAGAGGAAGGTGGCGGTTATTTAGTAGAATTTCCAGATTTGCCAGGATGCATGGCGGACGGTGAAACTATTGATGAAGCATTAAAAGAAGCTGAATCAGCAATGAAATCCTGGATTGAAACAGCAAAAAGCTTTGGGGACTCAATTCCAGAACCAGGTATTTCTACAAAATATAGTGGCCAATGGCGTTTGAGAGTTCCAAAAAGCTTGCATGCCGCTCTCACATTAAGAGCAAAATCGGAAGGCGTCAGTCTTAACACTTTATCGGCTGTTTTATTAGCTGAAGGCCTTGAGCATCGAGTTCATCTCAAAAGTGATGGTAACAAGCGGCACGGGAAACATTATTGATTTTTAGATGGATATTCTTACATATCTGGAGAGTTTATGTCCTATTTGAGCAGCCTTCTCGGCATGGGGTGACGAGGTTATTTTCGGTGGTAGAGCAGCCAGTCACCTAACTGCCCCCCAGTTAGAACCCATCGTGCCCAATTAAGGCAATAGGCTCCCGACAAAATTATTCACGCATTTATTTGATTAGAAAAGCGCATGCCAGATTTTAATTTTAGGTGGTGGAAATTCTTGCATAAATTGTTCGAACTTTTCCCACGTAAATGATTTCCTCTGACTACGTCGATTTAGCCATTTAAATAAAATTTTAATTGCGCTATGCACAAAACGTTTTAACCCACACATATTAAACGACACACCGTAGTCTGCTAATTTAGAAATTTGTCGACTGTGAGCCATGTGAGAGCCTCGTTTGAGAAAGATCGTAGCAACTGTTTACAATTGGCTGTAGCCTATTGTTTTTACAAGTCAAGCGCAAGGCCTGCGGCCGACGAGCCATTGTAAAAACAAAGGTTGTGGTTGTGCTAAGAGTGCTTTTACTGACTCAAAGTTTAAGATGAGTTATTTGCGAAGCAATGCTCTCATCTGGTGAATTTGATCTCTAATAATGGCCGCTTTTTCAAATTCTAGCTGTTCAACAAACGCGCGCATCTCTTTCTCTAACAGCTTCATTTTCTTGGTGAGCAAAAGAGGCGGTAACGCTTTAATTTCCTTTTGGCTCAACACGGCGACTTTAGGAAGTGTGCGTCCACGTACACCTTCTTTTGAGTAAGCACTTTCCATAATATCATGCACTGCTGTCATGATGCTTCGTGGTGTAATGTGATGTGTTTCATTGTGTATAGCTTGCTTGGCACGACGACGATCCGTTTCCTTGACTGCACGCTCAATGGAACCTGTCATTCGATCGGCATAGAGAATAGCTGTGCCGTTACAATGTCTCGCTGCGCGCCCAATGGTTTGCATGAGCGATGTTTCGGATCGCAAAAAACCCTCTTTATCTGCATCGAGAATGGCAACGAGTGATACTTCAGGTAAATCTAGTCCTTCTCGCAATAAGTTAATACCAACCAACACATCAAATTCCCCAAGTCGTAATGCACGAATAATTTCAACACGCTCTACAGTACCAATATCCGAATGTAAGTATCGAACACGCACGCCATGTTCCGTCAAATAGTCTGTTAGATCTTCTGACATACGCTTTGTTAGTGTTGTGACAAGCACGCGCTCATTATTCACAACACGTTTATTGATTTCTGATAAAAGATCATCTACTTGGGAAGTAGCGGGTCTGATTTCAATTTTTGGATCAAGCAGTCCAGTGGGACGAACGAATTGTTCTGCTATGCGGCTAGAATGCTCTAACTCATAAGGTCCGGGCGTTGCTGAAACAAACACCATCTCTGGTGCGCGCTCAATAAATTCATTGAAACGCAGAGGTCGATTATCGAGCGCAGATGGCAAACGAAATCCATAATCGACGAGCGTTTCTTTGCGCGATCGATCGCCACGATACATGCCATTTAATTGTGGGATTGTGACATGTGATTCATCGACAATTAATAATGCTTGCTTAGGTAAATAATCAAATAAAGTAGGCGGTGCATCGCCTGGCGCTCTTCCTGATAAATAACGTGAATAATTTTCAATGCCCTGACAATATCCCAATTCTTGCATGAGCTCTAAATCATATTGCGTGCGTTGTTCTAAACGCTGTGCTTCCACTAATTTGTTGAGACTACGTAACTCTGCTAAACGTACTTGAAGATCACTTTTGATTTGATCAATTGCGTTGATCACCCTTTCGCGCGTCGTTACATAATGCGATTTTGGGAAAATAGTGATGCTTGGCACCGTTTTCAATGTTGATCCTGTTAGAGGATCAAATACAGTTAATTTTTCAATTTCATCTACTAAAAGTGAAATGCGTATTGCTTCTCCATCGGAATCAGCTGGAAAAATATCAATGATATCGCCTTGTACACGATACGTGCCGCGATCAAAATCAATTTCATTGCGCATATATTGCAATTCAGCGAGACGTTTTAAGAGATCGCGCTGATTAATTTTATCGCCCCGATCAAGATGTAAGACCATTTTAAAATAGGTTTCTGGATCGCCTAAACCATAAATAGCAGAAACAGTTGCGACAATAATGGTATCTTGCCTTTCCAATAAAGCTTTTGTCGCAGATAGCCGCATTTGTTCAATTTGTTCGTTAATTGCAGCGTCTTTTGCGATATAGGTGTCAGAAGCAGGCACATAGGCTTCAGGCTGATAATAATCATAATAAGAGACAAAATACCTGACTGCGTGTTCAGGAAAAAATGCTTTCATCTCACCATATAATTGGGCGGCTAATGTCTTATTGGGGGCTAAAATCAGTGTCGGTCGATTGAGCGCTACAATCACATTGGCCATCGTGAATGTTTTACCGGATCCTGTCACGCCTAATAAGGTCTGATAGGCTAAACCCTGCAAAACACCAGAGGTTAGCTGTAAAATAGCCTCTGGTTGATCCCCGGCTGGCTTAAAGGCTGATGCTAGTCGAAATAATGTTTGCGTCATGGAATTGTAATAATGTTATAATACTCGTCGCATTTGAAAGCCCTAAATGATTGGATAAAAAATATGACAACCGCACCTATACTTGCTCACCGCATGTCGCGCATAAAACCCTCTGCTACTATGGCAATTAGCGCAAAAGCAGAGAGACTACGCGCAGCAGGCAAAAACATTATTAATCTAAGTATTGGTGAACCTGATTTTGATACCCCCGATCATATCAAAAAAGCCGCTATCGCTGCAATCGAAGCAGGCTATACAAAATATACTGCCGTAGAAGGTATTACCCCTCTAAAACAAGCTATTGTTGATAAGCTAGCTCGCGAAAATCATTTAATCTATCAAGATAACCAAGTTATCGTGTCTTGTGGTGCAAAACACAGCTTATACAACCTATTTAGCGCATTACTAAATGATGGTGATGAGGTCATCATTCCAGCACCTTATTGGACCTCTTATCCTGATATGGTTTTACTAACAGATGGCAAACCTGTCATTGTAGAGACGCATCTTCCGCAAAAATTTAAGATGACGCCACAACAACTAGAAAAAGTGATTACGCCCAAAACAAAACTGCTGATTTTAAATAGCCCATCTAACCCAACTGGCATGGCCTATACCTCTTCTGAACTGGCAGCATTAGGAGAGGTGCTGTTAGCTCATTCAAATGTGATGATTGCAAGCGATGATATCTATGAACACCAACTTTGGCATACGCCACCCTTTGTCAGCATCGTCAACGCATGTCCCGCTCTTTATGATCGAACGATTGTAATTAACGGCATTTCTAAGACTTATGCAATGACAGGATGGCGTATTGGATATGCCGCAGGCCCTAAACTCATTATCGATGCGATGAAGAAAGCTCAGTCTCAAAGCACCTCAAGCCCTAACAGTATTGCGCAATATGCTGCCGTTGCTGCCTTAACGGGCGATCAAACCTGTGTTCGAGACATGACGGTTGCCTATCGAGCACGTCACGACTATCTGATCGGCGAGTTGCAAAAAATATCAGGCATCCAATGCTTTCCTTCTGACGGTACTTTTTATACTTTTCCTGCTATTTGCGGGCTCTACAATCACGAGAAAGGCATTACGAATGATCTAACGCTTGCAGATTATCTGCTGGATAAAGCAGAAATTGCGGTTGTGCCCGGTTCTGCATTTGGTGCACAACACCATATCAGACTGTGTTATACAACTAGCATGGAAAATCTTGTAGAAGCCGTAGCGCGATTAAAACGACTCTTTTAAATTTCCTTTAATAGTGCATTATTAATCATGCGTGATATGACATGCTAGGTGCGCCGCGCGTAGACGTGCTTGATGTGTCTTCCGATATGATCGCTACTATGTCGTCACCACCACTTTCACTGCTTTCATGCTCTTCATCAGAACCATCCTCATGATCAGGCGATATATTAGATAGAGGAACAATGCTCGGTGGCTGAAAAAACATACTACGAGAAGTAAATGAAAGTTTCCGTTGCATTTGATCGAATAATCCAAATATTTGATTTAGCAAGATCGTTTGTTCAGTGATAACTTGCAATGTTTGTTGAGAAGCTGCCGTCAGTTCTAATACTTGCTCTGCAGAGGTCATTGTCTGGTGTAAAAGCATAGCAAGTGTTGACTGTATTCGCGTAATTGCCTGTTCTATTCTAGATATTCGATCATCTGAAACATTCATGCCCGCATCAGATTCTCTTATCCCTTCCCATAAATATGGCGGAAATAGCTTTGCATCATGCTGAGTGAGCAAATGCGCAATTCGCCAATGTTTTTGCTTGATTGCGATATCAAATGCCGTTTCAAACGCGTCATTTTGCTTCGAAGGATTCGCGCTGCTTGCCAACAAACAGGCAAAAACTTTTAAACTATTATGCTGCGCTGCAACATGCAATGCTGTTAAATCAGACTGACTAACAGCGTTGATATCTGCACCAGATCGCGTATGTGCTCTTTGTGCAGTATTAACTAAGATGCTTGGCAAAAGCTCATGTAGTAATTCAATTGTTAGCGGATAGACAATTTTATTCTGTAATCTAGTTGGTAGTTGAGCGGCAATAATGGTACCGTGTTGTAATTTGCTTTTAGCATCCAAAACACGATAGACTAATAAATTTGGCTGTTTGTGGGATTCAAAATATATTGTATTTTTTTCAAGTGCTATGTCTTGGTTGGACGATATTTCTACCGAATAACCACCCCTTATAAGCGATGTAGCAGTGTAGACTGCATTTTGTCTTGCCGCATAATGTAACGGTGTCAAACCCTCATCATCCACTGCATTAATATTGATATTCTTAATACAGCTAATCAATAGACGAGCAATGTTTGGATCTTCCAAACAAGCTGCCTCATGCAACACCGTTTGGTTTTTTTTGTCTACAATATTGGCTATGTTTATATGTTGATGTTGTGTTGCTAAATTTCGCAACGCATTACCGACCGCCGGCAGTTGATTTGAGCGTATCGATTGAAATAAGTCATTTATCATGTCCACTTGTTTTGCTGATAGGGGTTGGACTACACTCTCTGCAACCAAATGACGCGAATCCATATTGATACTCCGTTTGTATGTATTTTAAGTCCCGTCATCCTAGTAAATAATTCAAATAGACGCAAGGACTACAAGATTATGCGATATCTTTTTTTCATATATTGACGAATGCCCCTGATGCAGATTAGTATTCACCCTTCTACCTTTATTCTTCCCCGGTAGCTCAGTCGGTAGAGCAAGTGGCTGTTAACCACTGGGTCGGCGGTTCGAGTCCGTCCCGGGGAGTAAAAATAAAGAGCGATCCTCTGCTAATTTTTTTAACAACTGCGATGGAACGCATCACATGCAATCAATAGGTCTGAAAGCTGCTCTACTGCAAGAAAATCCCCTTCAAATTGTAGGCACAATCAACGCTTATACCGCTTTACTTGCTAAACGTGCTGGTTTTCGTGCCATTTATCTATCAGGCGCAGGTGTTGCTAATGCTTCCCTAGGTCTGCCTGATCTTGGCTTCACAAATTTACACGACGTGGCTTGCGATGTTGATCGCATTACCAATATTTGCGATTTACCATTATTGGTCGATATCGACACAGGCTGGGGTCATGCTTTTCAAATTGCCCGCGCTATTAAAACGCTCATCAGGGCAGGCGCTGCCGGTATCCATATCGAAGATCAGGTAGATGCTAAACGCTGCGGTCATTTACCACATAAAACACTGGTAGATGACAGTACTATGCGTGATCGTATTAAAACGGCTTGCGATGCAAAAACAGATAATCAATTTACCATTATGGCAAGAACAGATGCGTTGCAAGTAGAAGGGTTGGAAAAAGCAATTGATCGTATTCTGCAATATATCGATGCTGGCGCAGACATGATTTTTTTTGAAGGGGCAAATACATTAGCGCAATATCAAGCCGTTACCCGCGTCTCTTCTGTACCGGTACTTGCCAATATTACTGAATTTGGCTTAACTCCGCTTTTTACAAAAGAAGCATTGCATGAAGCGGGCATACAACTCATCCTATACCCACTTTCTGTATTTCGCGCGATGAGTCAGACTGCGCAATCTGTTTATGAAACGATTCGCACAAAAGGTACGCAAACATCCTGTGTGCCAGAGATGCAAACGCGGGATGCACTTTACGAAGTACTGCATTATTATGATTATGAGTGATTGACTTGATATGATCAGCAATTCCCACTAACTAGTTAGCGGGAATTGCTGTGATATGATTAGGATAAACAGCATGACAGAAACAGAACAGACCGGTTTGGCGGGTATCATTGTGGGCGATACCGCACTTTCAACCGTTGGTAAAGCAGGTATTGGTCTTACCTATCGCGGCTATGATATTCACGAGCTAGCAGCAAGTGCTACATTCGAAGAAGTCGCTTATCTGTTGATTTATAGGGAATTACCTTCAGAATCGGAATTAAAGACCTATTGTAGCCGGTTAGTCGCGCTGCGCGCTATACCCAATGAATTAAAATTACTACTCGAAACAATGCCAGGATCGGCGCATCCCATGGATGTATTGAGGACAGGTATTTCATTGCTTGGCACGCTGGAACCTGAATCAACGAAACATTCAGCATATCAAATAGCGGACCGACTCATTGCCTGCGCACCTAGCATATTACTCTACTGGTATCAATTCTATCGCAACAATAAGCGTTTAGATATTACACAGTATGCAGATAAAACAACGGCTGATTTTTTTCTTCATGCCCTAACAGGCAAAAAACCAGAACAAGAACAAGGACGCGCATTAGATGTTGCGCTTATTTTGTATGCTGAGCATGAATTTAATGCTTCTACTTTTGCAGCACGCGTCACCATCTCTACCGGCTCTGATTTTTATTCGGCAGTTGTTTCTGCGATAGGCACATTGCGTGGGCCATTGCATGGCGGCGCTAATGAAGAAGCTATGCGTTTAATTGCTTCATTTCAGATGCCAAATTTAGTAGAAGCTACGATCAAATCAATGCTAGTCGATAAAGTTAAAATTATGGGCTTTGGGCATCGTGTTTATAAAATTTCTGATCCACGTTCAGATGTAGTCAAAGCCTGGGTAGAGACCTTATCAAAAAATTCATCAGAAGCACCACTCTTTGACATTGCTCAAGGTATCGAAAAAGTCATGTGGCGCGAGAAAAAACTATTTCCTAATTTAGATTTTTATAGCGCCTTGCTATTTCATTTTTGCGATATACCCACATTATTATTTACGCCTATTTTTGTCATGTCACGATTATCTGGCTGGAGCGCGCATATTTTAGAGCAACGTGCACATAATCGTTTAATTCGACCAGAAGCAAAGTATATCGGTATGGAAAAGCGATCATTTAAATCGTTAAAAGATCGAACCTCCGCAACAAGCACCAAATAAAAAAACCACGCGAGCAACTGCTCATCGTCATTTAAGCACAGCAGAAATCTTAACAAAATAAGATAGCCATTTTCGCTTGTGTTGGCCAGAGGCTAAATGTAAAATCATTAAACAGGAATATCATCATGCAAACACGCAAAACAAGCTTCACTACAGCACAGGACAGATTGTTTTGTTATTTCACCGGCTATACAAAAGGCATGATCGAAATTACAGATATTAAAATTGATGAAGTATTAAAAATCATACATTTTTCTGTATACCTTCCAGACAAAGCATTATGCGATCAATCTCATTATATTCAGTTGGACGGCGTATTATGTCAAATTTTAGAAAAAAATGAGCATACAGTAACGGTTTCAACAACATTCGAATTAATTGAAAATACAACATTAAAAAATGCGGTGAAAGGAACGAAAGTGTGTCTTGGCATACTTGCGGAAGCAGAGTCAGTAGAAAACCAAGCTTTTTTAATTCATCCTTCAGCAACGACATCAGCTACGGTTGAGAATGTTTCAATACTGTCAGGCCATCGTTATACGGTGAAAATTGATTTATCATGTGAGACCGCAAAAACACCTGAACTCGTCGAAGAAAAACATGTTGGCATTGCAGGCTCTAGTCTTTTAGTTCGAGAATTAAAAATATCGGCAGGACTCAGTCGATTCTCAATTTATTCTAGCAGAGAGACACGAGAAAACACTCGTCTTAATCAACAACAGATAAAGCATGGTGATGTTGTTAATATTACCTTACCTAAAATTGACAGCTCATCCGAAACGCCTTATCCATTTGCACTGCAATCATTGAGGCCACAATGATTGCGATATTCAACACTGATATCAATCTTATGAAGCATAAAAACGAGGATCTATGCAGGCAACTACTGATAATCAACGCCCCCCTTCTGATGTACTTTTAGTCGCAATTGCAGATTATGTCACGCAAGATAATATTCAGAGTTCATTGGCTTATCAAACAGCCAGTTATAGCCTGATGGATGCTATTGGCTGCGCAATCCTGGCTTTACAATATCCTGCTTGCAAAAAATTACTCGGGCCGATCATTCCAGAGACAATCGTCCCATTGGGTTCACGCGTTCCAGGCACGACATTTGTTTTAGACCCCATTTTGGCGGCTTTTAATATTGGTACACAAATCCGATGGTTAGATTTTAATGATACTTGGCTTGCTGCTGAATGGGGTCATCCTTCTGATAATTTAGGGGCTATTTTAGGTGTTGCAGATTACTTGAGCCAAAAAAATATTGCACAGAATAAACCTCCCATCACTATTCAAACCATTCTCACAGCACTGATTAAAGCATATGAAATACAAGGTATCTTGGCACTTGAAAATGGATTAAACCGACTAGGTTTTGATCATGTTATGTTTGTTAAAATTGCCTCAACAGCCATTGCTACACATTTATTGGGCGGCACTAAAGAGCAAATTATCAATGCACTTTCGCAAAGTTTTTTAGATGGGCCCACCCTGCGCGCTTATAGGCATGCACCGAATACAGGCTCGCGTAAGTCATGGGCAGCCGGTGATGCTTGCAGTCGTGCTGTACGTTTAGCATGGTTAACCTTGCAAGGTGAGCTTGGCTATCCAAGCGTTTTAACTGCCAAAACATGGGGTGCTTACGATGCTTTTTTTAAAGGTCAATCCTTTAAATTGTCGCAGCCCTTTGGCACCTATGTCATCGAAAATATATTATTTAAAATTTCATTTCCAGCAGAATTTCATGCACAAACTGCTGTAGAATGCGCCGTTCAATTGCATCCGATCATTAAAGATAAACTTGAAAAAATTGATCATATCGACATTATGACGCAAGAATCTGCAATACGTATTATCGATAAAACAGGTCCCTTGTATAATCCTGCAGATCGCGATCATTGCCTGCAATATATGATTGCGATTGCTTTGCTTAAAGGCGATCTAAAAGCTTCAGATTATGAAGATTCAAACGCAGAAGATCCTCGTATTAATAAATTGCGTAAAAAAATGCGCGTGATTGAAGAAAAACAATTCTCAAAAGATTATTTAGATCCAGCAAAACGCTCTATCTCGAATGCCTTAACAATATACTTTAAAGACGGATCCAAAACCGATCAAATAACGATTCATTATCCCATAGGCCATCAAAAGAGACGTGAAGCCGGCGTGCCGCTATTATTTCAAAAATTCACAAATAATCTCTCAACACTTTTCTCGAATGAAAAAATATGCATGCTTACAACGTTATTTCAAGATCAACCTACATTGATGGCTACGCCCATTAATGAATTGATGGATTGTTTAGTTGGACAAGAAAAATCTTTACACAATCTTAGGGTTGGATCTTCAAGAGAAGTGTAAGATCACGCTGCAAGACATTACAACGACAGTTCTACTCCCCTGCAATCATCATCTGTTCGACCAAGATAGAACCTGTTCGGATATTACCGCGTAAATCAACATCATTTCCAACACAAACAAATTGCATAAATATGTCGCGAAGATTGCCCGCAATAGTTACTTCCTGTACGGGAAATTGTATTTCGCCATGCTCCACCCAAAATCCATTCACGCCACGAGAGTAATCGCCAGTAACAAGATTAATACCATTACCCATCACTTCAGTCACCAATAAACCACGCTGCATTGTTTTTAAAAGTGAAGCTAAATTTTGATCACTTGTACTTATTGTTAAATTATGTACGCCACCTGCATTACCCGTTGTTTTCAACCCTAACTGACGTGCCGTATAAACATTTAATATATAATTTTGTAAGACACCGTTTTGAATAAATACATTCGGTCTTGTTAAAACGCCATCACCGTCGAAGGGTGCGCTGCCTAATGCAGTTGGTAAATGAGGATTTTCTTGTAGCGTAATAAACTCAGGAAATATTTTTTTATTTAGGTGATCTTTCAAAAACGAAGCGTGACGATATAGTGCGCCGCCAGAAATTGCCGAAAGAAAATGTCCTAATAACCCACGTGCTTCTTCAGCAATAAAAATCACGGGCGCTTTACAGGTATTTAAACGTCTTGCGCCCAATCGTTTCACGGTTCTTTCTGCAGCGCCTTTAGCAATTTCTGAAACAGATCGCAAGCGAT
>Ga0155614_103_pt1 | contig 10949 bp, 11 predicted proteins | sample RifCSPhighO2_12_FD_107271 | JGI IMG/M metagenome (GOLD analysis project Ga0155614, IMG submission 107271) | Gammaproteobacteria bacterium RIFCSPHIGHO2_12_FULL_42_10
ATGCTCTGCGCTAAAGCCAGTATACAAATGTGAATAGGAAAAGCCAGACGACGTCGACGAAATGCCAGTACCAAGAGACGGCTTCAAAGGCAAAATGGTGTTCGGATGCAAAATGTCCGCGTAAGCAGCGAATCAGAATAATTGTCAGCATAATTGCGCCAACTGTGACATGCACAGCATGTAATCCTGTTAATGTAAAAAAAGTCGTCCCATAAATACCGCTGGCAAGTGTTAAATTTAATTCAGTATAAGCATGATGATACTCATGCACTTGAAACCCTTCAAAAGTCCATCCTAAAATAATAGTAATGATTAAACCAATTAATAATTGCTTGCGATTATTTTTCCTTAATCCCCAATGCGCCCATGTCAATGTTGCTGCACTGCTTAACAAAATTAGGGTGTTTAATGCAGGAATGCCCCAAGCAGACATCACCGCTTCTGGGCCTTTAAATAAAGCGGGATTAGGATTGGTTAATAAAGGCCAAGTAGATGAGAAATTAGGCCACAAATAATGGTGTGTTGCAGAACCGCGCGATAAATCTAACAATGAAAGCAAAGGACCCGCTGTATTGCCTAATTCTGGCAAAGTAAAGACACGCGTGTAAAATAATGCGCCAAAAAAGATACCAAATAAAAATATCTCAGACACAATGAACCACACCATCCCCCATCGATAGGTACGATCCATTTGCGCACTATGCAACCCTTGCATACTCTCTTTTACAACCGCGCTAAACCAACCATACATCGTCACTAAAATCAAAATAATACCCACTGTCATAATGGGTGGGCCAAAAACATCTTGATGTAAGATTTGTACCAAACCAAACACCGTTGAAAACAATCCACAAGACCCAACAATCGGCCAGAAAGAAGGATGTGCAATGTAATAGTGATCGGTTGATTGATTATGTTTAAGAGCGTGAGTCATGTTGTTATTCATCCTCTATTGAATATTTTCATCTTGTGCATCTGTTGCTCCCCTATTGCACTCCCTCCCCCATAGGGAAGGGAGTGCAATAGTGGGCTACTCGCACAAACCACGCTCAATACCGTTTCGTTGATACCGGAAATAAAGTATAAGCCAATGTAATCACGCGTACATTTTTCGGCAAATTTCGATCGATATGAAAAACCAGTGGCATTTCCTTACTAGCATGCCCAGCTAATGTTTGATGAGTAAAGCAAAAACACTCTATTTTGTGAAAATGACTGATTGATTCTGGCGGTGTAATACTTGGTACAGCCTGTACAGTCATCATTTTATCTGTTGTATTCTTTGCATAAAAATACACACGCGCATTAGCACCCGGATGAACACGAATCGATTTTGTTTGCGGATAAAAATCCCACGGCAACCCCATGTGACTTATTGAGGTAAATTGAATCTCTACGTCACGAGAAAGATCAGGTGATTGCGCAGCTTCTTCTGCCGACATGGGTTTTAATAAATCGCCATTAGCGGCGGAAGTATTAATACCCGTTTTTCTACAAATAATATTGTAAACCGGCACCATAGCAAAACAAAAACTAAACATAACCAGTGCGGCAATACCTGCGATCGTATATACACGTCGATGCGGTCTTCTTTCAGGCATGCTCGACCTCAAATTTTTTATTAAGCTCGCCCACAACAGTTGTCAGTGACGGTGGCGTAGAAAAACTATGGTAAGGTGGTGGCGAACTCAAAATCCACTCCAAACCATGCGCACCTTCCCACACATGTCCTGTCGCGCGTGTACCTTTACCAAAGACAGTCGATAAAACATTATATAAAAATATCAACTGTGCAAATCCAAACAAAAATGCACCAATCGTGCAAACCATATTCATGCCGGTATATTGCAGTGCATAGTCTGTAATACGTCTTGGCATACCCGTTAAACCTAAAAAATGCATTGGGAAAAAGGTAACATTCACGCCAATGACGGTCAGCCAAAAGTGTAACTGGCCCAATCTTTCGTTGTAAAAACGACCTGTCCATTTAGGCAGCCAATAATACACCGCTGATAAAATCGCAACGAGCGCACCCGCTACCAAAACATAGTGGAAATGTGCAACAACAAAATACGTATCTTGGTACTGATAATCCGCCGGCACAATTGAAAGCATTAATCCTGATAAACCACCTATCGTAAACAACACAACAAACGCAATGGCAAATAACATAGGTGTTTCAAAAGTAATCGATCCTTTCCACATTGTCGCAACCCAATTGAACACTTTAATCCCGGTGGGCACAGCGATCAGCATCGTGATATACATAAAATAGAGCTGCGTGCCAACGGCCATCCCTGCAGTAAACATGTGGTGACCCCACACAACATACGACAGAAAGGCAATGGCTCCCACAGCGCCAACCATGAAAGCATGACCAAATAAAGGTTTACGACTAAAAGTTGGGATCACTTCAGAGACAATACCAAACGCTGGCAAAATCATAATATAAACTTCGGGGTGGCCAAAAAACCAAAACAGATGTTGATACATCACAGGATCGCCTCCGCCTGCTGCATCAAAAAAGCTAGTACCAAAATGGCGATCAAATAAAAGCATCGTCACCACACCTGCAAGCACAGGCATCGCACCAATTAACAAGAATGCCGTAATAAACCATGTCCACACAAAAAGTGGCATCTGCATCCAACTCATACCAGGCGCACGAAGGTTGGTAATTGTTGCAATAATATTAATTGCACCTAAAACGGAAGAAATACCCATCAAGTGAATCGCAACAATCAGATAGTCTGTACTGGGTGGTCCATATTTAGAAGAGAGTGGCGCATACATCGTCCAGCCAAAATTAGGGCCGCCGCCTGCTTGAAATAATGCGATCGTTAATAATAAAAAAGCGAACGGTAAAATCCAAAAACTCCAATTATTAAGACGCGGCAACGCCATATCAGGCGCACCAATCATCATGGGAATCATCCAATTAGCAAGACCGACAAAAGCCGGCATAATGACGCCAAATACCATGATCAGTCCATGTACCGTTACGAGCACGTTATAGGTGTTGGGCGCAAAAAAATGTGCGCCTGGTTGAAATAATTGTAGGCGAATTAAAAGCGCCATCGCTCCGCCGTAAAAAAGCATCGCAAGACTAAGCAACATATAAAGACTACCGATGTCTTTGTGATTAGTCGTAAACAGCCAGCCTTTTATCCACGGCAAAAACCCATACTTCAAAGAATGATGGTGTGGCGGCTCATGCTCATGGCTATGACCAAAAGCATGTTCTTCAGAATGTGTTGCGTGTTGATCGTGTGTCACAGTCTTCTCCTAAAATATCCTAAAATATCCATTCCTTATCCCCTCTCCTCCACACCGTGGAGGAGAGGGTAAGGGAGAGGAGGTATATCTTCTTGGAGAGGAGGTATATCTTCTTAAGGTATATGATCGAAAATATACCCTCCTCTCCCCATCCCTCTCCTCCCGTAGAAAACACGGGAAGAGAGGGGATTGATATATGATCCTCCTCTGCAATGTTTAGGTACATTGCCTTTGTACTGCAGAAGTGAGATCTACTTTTATTTTTTATTTACCGCGCGCTGCTTTGACTTCTTCCGGTGTCACCAGTATGCCGGTATGGTTGCCAAAGGCATTGCGTTCATAGGTAATGACATCAGCGAGCTGTTGATCGGTTAGCTGTTCTTTAAAAGCTTGCATCGCTGTACCTGGTTTACCATTTAAAACACGATCTAAATGGTCCTTCACGGGGCCTATTGTAATTGGACTATCTTTCAGCGCTGGGAAAGTGGGCGGCATACCGAGGCCCGTTGGTTGATGGCAAGCGGCGCAAATATTACTGTAAACCGTTTCGCCGCGCGCGATCGCTTCTTTTAATGAATCGGCTGGTGAAACAGGGGCTGAGGGTATTGCGACTTCTGCGGTAGTCGCTCCGGATGATGCAGCTATAGTCGGCACAGCATGAGTTGTGCTCGTTGTAGATTTGACACTGCCTGGATTTGCTTCATGACCTGCTGCACTTTTTGTAGGCGCTGTATTCGCTGACGCACCTTTCGCTGATTCTTTCAAAGGCTCTGTTGCTAATGCTGCTTCCATTGTCTTACCGCTACGCAATGCTTGTATCTGAATGGGCTGCACCAACGTACCTGTATTATTGCCAAATGCATTGCGTTCATACGTCAGAACGCCTGCAAGCTCAACATCCGACAACTGACCCTTAAATGCCTGCATCGCAGTCCCTGCTTTACCATTGAAGACAATATTCACATGATCTGAAATCGGTCCCGTTGCAATGGGACTACCTTTTAATGCTGGGAAAGTAGGCGGCATGCCAACACCGCCAGGTTGGTGACACGCAACACAAATGTGAGAATAAACGCCCTCACCTTTGGTCATTAGTTCTTGTAACGTCCAAGCGCGCGTTGTGTCTGCGTCGCCTTGTGTGATTTCACCTTTTTGATGTGCAACCCAATCCTGATAGCCTTCTTCAGTCGTTGCAATCACAACAATCGGCATAAAAGCATGATTGACGCCACAAAGCTCAGCACACTGACCATAGTAAACGCCTGGTTTGTCAATAATTGTCCATGCTTCATTAATAAATCCACCGATTGCATCACGCTTAACCGCTAAGTCAGGCACCCACCACGCGTGATTCACATCATTTGAAGTAATCAGTAAGCGAATTTTCTTATGAATAGGCACAACCATCGGGTGATCCACTTCACGTAAATAATGCTGTCCTTTAGGTGCGTGATTGTGCATTTCCACTTGAGGTGTTGAGAGATCGCTGAAAAAACTAACGCCGTCTTCCAAATATTCGTAATGCCACTTCCACTGATAGCCTGTAATTTTAATGGTCATATCTGATGCGCGCTCATCATTCATCTTGAAGAGCACTTTTGTTGCAGGAATAGCAAGGATTACTAAGATTACAACGGGCACAATCGTCCATGCGATTTCTAATGTGAAATGGCTATGGAACCGCTTAGGAATGGGATGTTTTGACCTGCGATGGTTTAGAATGGAATAAAACATGGCGCCAAAGACAATCACGCCAATGGCAACACACACCCAAAACATCAGCATGTGCAATTCATAAACATCGTGACTAATTGGCGAAACGCCCTGTGTGAGATTAATCGATGACCCTGCAATAGCAGTGCCACTTGCGATTAGTAAAGCAATCAAGGTAGATTGTATCCGGTACACGCTCTCTCCTTCATTACGCGCTGAAAAACTACATAACAAAACGCGAATTATAGCGACACTTTAACAGAATAGAAACGGTAGGATGAAAAATATGTCTAATATCGATCAAGAATATGCATCAAGCACAATCGTTCGTGAATTACTAAAAGAAAAACGCAGAGATCGTTTGTGGAAAAATATTCGCTTTATTGCCTGGTTTGTATTCTTTGCATACACATTGTTCTTATTTTTACACTTTACACGATCATCAGTCACCGTCACTGGCGAGCAAAACAAAGAGTACATTTCATTGGTACGATTAAATGGCATGATTATGCCAGATAGTAATTTATCAGCCGAATCACTCACGCCGGTTTTAAAAGATGCTTTCAGTGATGCGCATACAGCGGGGGTGATCCTCGATATTGATTCGCCAGGCGGCACACCCGTACAAGCCTCTATTATTCATGACACGATTATTGCTTTCAAAAAGAAATATCACAAAACAATCATCGTTGTTGGCGAAGACCTCATGACATCTGGCGCTTACTATGTTGCCGTTGCTGCTGACAGAATCTACGTGAATCCAAGTACACTCACAGGCTCAATTGGTGTCATCATGAAAGGATTTGGGTTTGTGGGAACCATGAAAAAACTCGGCATTGAACGTCGCGTCTATACTGCGGGCAACAATAAAAATAGACTCGATCCGTTTCTACCACAATCACCTGATGACATTAAAAAAATCAAAGAAGTCATCGACTCCGTTCATCAAACTTTTGAAGAAGCGGTACTCGCGGGTCGCAAAGGCAAATTACACGCCGACCCAAGCACACTTTTTACAGGCGATTTCTGGTCAGGCGAAACGGCAGTCAAGCTAGGACTCGTGGATGGATTAGGCAATCTTTTGGAAGTCATGGAAAAAGAATTCCACACAACTAATTTTAAAGAATACAGCGCGACACCGAATGTTTTGAAAATGTTGAGTGGGCAATTTGACAGTTAGTTTTTCGATTAGCGATACTAATGATTGAGGTGTGATCTTGGAGAATCGGTGCTGACCCGCCTCTCCCCACCCCTCTCCTCCCGAGAAGCGGGAGGAGAGGGGGTATGCCCCAATTCTTTAACAACCAGCGCAAGGTCTGGTGTCTTGCATACTAGAAAATCGTGTTTTATGAAGCAGGGATCGCCAATACCACACCATTTCGTTTGACAACTTGCGTTAATACGCGAGCGCTATTGATACCATAAACACTGCTATCGCCAGACGCAGCAGCAAACAATTGTTTATTTGCTCTCGTTGTGATGTGACTCGCATCATAAGAACGTGCAAAGGCATCGTGAGTATACAAGTGATAGCCCATAAAGCGAGAGGCTTGTCTTGTATTAACAGTGAAGGTGTCAGCAGAACCTGCAAGACCGACCACAGCATAATCGACTGTATTTACTTTGAGTGTATGACTGCTGACATTATAAGCGTAAACGATCACATGACTACGTGCATTAATGCAGTCAATGGCCATCATGCCATATAGACCAATTTTACCACAACCACCTGCATCGATCGTCAGATGATTTGTGTTGACACCAATAACATTAATATTGCTTTGGCCAGTATGCACGATACTACGCACACCCACGTTACCATATACATTCACCGTGCCTGTGCCTGATGTCACAATCACCACATCAGGGCTTACAACACCAAGGAGTGTGATATCACCCCTACCCGATGAACGAATGCCTGAAACAGGCATGCTTCCTGCAAGATAAATATCACCGCTCCCACTGGACGTCACACAAAGCGCATCATTACCCACAATCTGTCCGGTAATGAGTCCCGGGCCTGTTTGCGCGATTGAGGTGATATGTTTTAAGCCGATACGAACAACAACACAGCCTATATTATTAGGTGTATCTTTTGCATCTGCTTCGACAGAAGACGATGCACACGTTACATCTGGTGGTTTAGGTAATTCAATCAACATAAGCGTTTTTTGTGTCACCTTCACACCAATCCGTTGAATGAGTGCGTGAGGACCTTCAATCTCAACGCGATTACTACCCGGTGTGATCATGAATTTCACTTGGAAATGACCGGCAATCTGTACACGTGTGACGGTGCTTGGTAGTGGTACTAACATCACACTACTTGCAACAGATCGAGGATAAGGCGAAACGGGGTGCAAGAACCAATGATCAACGTTCGATAGCCAAGGATTGGGATCGCGGTCTACTGCCGGCATCCATCTTTCGTTGAGCAAATCTGCTTTGTAGGAAGGCGGATAGTAATGCGCGCAGCTCATGAGAAAAAAAACTAGCGATAACACAATGCTACGTCGTAGAAATGATTTCATCCTAGTCCTCAATAAACGTCCCATATGGTTATCACTCATGTTACGCGAAGGCGAGAAGGCATTCAATCTACGTAGATGCGCAAACAAAGATACACGAGTCCCGCAACAGGTACGCCGTCTTGCAAACGCAAAGTCGTTTTATGCCGCTCGATACAGACAAGCGAACAAACGGCTAGCAGCTCTTCAATATAACGCTCATGATGCTTAAAACGACCCGATGTTGTGGCAATCACATTATCTTCACGGTTCACTTCGACATTAAATACCAGCAATCCGTTTGGTTTTAATGCTTTTGTAGTTAGCATAATTGATTGCATCAAATCACCACAATAAACAAACACATCGCCTGAAATAATTAGATCAAATATTGCATTTTTGTCTTTTAAATATTCCAAAAAATCTGCTTCATGCAATTCATCGTAAATATATTTCTGTTCTGCAATCTTAAGCATCTGAAGTGAAAGATCGACCCCTATCAGTTGTTGCACAAAGGGACGAAACAATTCGCCGCACAGTCCAGTCCCCGCACCCACATCAAGCGCAGCTTGTAAGTGCGCCGTCTTACCCACATATCCCAACACCGTCTGCAATAAAGTCTGCGGGACCACGTAATCAAGGCTTTTCAAATGCGCATCGTAATGATCTGCATAATTATCAAAAAGTGTGCGCAAATAAGGCGTAGAAGGCGCTAATACTTCCATTGGATTGCTCAACATCGCAATCATCTGTCGCGCGGATGCATCATCTGGTTTAATTTTGCAGGCCATTTGAAGATGATAAAGAGCTGCATCGCTTTTCTTCAGGCTAAAATAAAGCGCGCCTAAATTATGATGCGTGGCATGATGGGTTGGATGAATATTTAAAATAGCTAAATAAAATTCGATCGCATCTCTCGCGCAACCTTCTTTCACACTCAAGACCCCCAAGTTAAATAAAACTTGTATTTCATTGGGTATGAGAGCCAATGCTTTTAAATAATATGCTTTCGCCTGGAATGGGATACCGCTTTCCAGATAACAGGTTCCTAAATTAATAAGCGTCTCTACATGATCAGGGTAGACCTTTTCAATCGTTGAAAAATGCATGATCGCTTGCTCAAAATCACGTGTCGCCATGTAGTGGGTTGCTAATTGAAATGTTTCATTCATTTGATTGGCTCACCTTACACTGCAGTGCTGATGATACACCAGACCCCGCACTTGTTACGGGGTCTGGTGTATCATAGCGCATCGTTGCCCATACTGGACTCAATCAGCCGCAATAATATTTCACGCAGATCTTTTAAATCACGCACGATGGCAATCAAAATCATGGCGGATGGTGCAATTGTTAATAGCTCTAACGAAACAGGAACGCATTGCTCTAATGCATTTTCTAATGCAACAATATCGCCCGTTAAATCAATCGAATTGTTTGTTTTTTGTGATTTACACTCGCTAAGATGATCGATCAATGTTCCAAATAAATATTCATTATTTTTTAATACCACCCCTATTTCACTAGAAATCACATCTAAATCTATTGCATCACTCACAGCACCTATCAAAGCGTGTAGCGAAAAAAATATTTCTACAATGCTTTCAAGCTGAATCAAGAAAAAACGAAACCCCGCACGCAAACCCGGGTTAAATCCAACAGCATACACCCACTCCGGGTATAAACTATCGCTTTGCAGTAAAGCGATCATTCTTTCAGAAGATTGTTGCAGATAAATCTGCTTTGATAGTTGATGTGAAAAAAAATATATCTCTCGCTGTAAATCGTTCTGCAACAGACGTAAAATAGGCAGCACACCGACACGAAATGCCGGATAAATTTTCATTGGGAACAATATTTGCTGAAACAACACACCTATTAACGCACCCATACCAATATCAATCAATCGATTACGCGTCGCATCGATTACATAAGGCGGAAGTAAGATCGCAAACACCAGCATCACCACACAGTAAATTAAGCTCTGTCTTAAAGGCGCGCCTCGTGCAAGTTGCGCAACAATCAACGCGCCGACTACCATCCATGCTGCATGACTAAACGAAAAGTAATCATTAACGATCACCGCTAATAATACGGCAAAACCTACAATGAAAACCTGTCGAGTTTCAAAGCGCTCTGCAAAAATCATTCGCTTCCTCACAAAATGCATGCAATCCCGCAATAAACAATAGAAACGCCAAAGGTTCACGAGAAGCAACATTGATCACGCTGTAAAATAAATTTTCAAGCTGATTAATCTGTTCATTGAGTATTTCCGTATCAATGACTTCACTTTTCTGTTGAATGACCCATTTCATATTACAAAAAATCTGGCTCATTGCTTTTGCAATGGCCAGCAATTCATTTCGACACAACGAAAAAATAGTATGATCACTCACACGTCTTCTTAGTTGCGCACATTCCATTAAAAGATTAAACAAACGCACCTCTGGCAAGTGCTCAGAATGGCAGTTTTTTAGTCGAATCAAGCGATATACCCTAGAAAAATATTTTGTTTTTTGAACATGTATTCTTCTTTCAAAGACATAAAGATCTTCCTTGTAATCCGTATTGGTTAAACAGACAAACAAAGCTTGACTCATACCATCCAGTGCATGCAATGTTTTGATTCGACAAGACCGTACTGCACGCACCCTAAATCCAGGTATCAATAGCCATTGCAAAAAAACAAGGCCAACGGCAATAGCACCGCCCCAAACAATAAAGTGTACTTCATGCTGCCAAGTAAGATGTGCGCCATTCAGTATCATTGTGATCAGCGTAATTGAAAAAAAATAGATAAAATACTGAGTATATTTAAGACCAAAATAAGTTGTAGTGGTGGTTAATACAAACAGATAAAATGCATGCAATGGCAACCACGACGCCGTTCCGCGTGCAATGATAAGACTAAATAAAATGGCAATACCAGTCGCTAAGAGGTATTGACTTCTCTGGTAGGGCGTCGCAGTAGCGATATGATGAAATATCCGGGCTAGGACCCACTCATGATCGTCAATCATTATTTCTTATATCGCTTCACATCTTTCCAGTATTCGCGTTTTAAAAAATAAATAAACACAAACAAAATACACAAAAATCCAATTACCCAATATCCAATATGTTCTTGTGATTGATGATACGGCTCAGAAGCATATGCTAAGAAATTAGTAATATCTGTTGTCAGCACATCAAATTCTTCAGGTGTCATGCTGCCCTGATGCATTAACACAACTGCATCGTACCATTCCACATGCCCCAACCAATCGTACATAGGATGCGGTACAAGTGCTTGGTCGCCCTGATAAGGCGCCATGATATCGGGCATCGCTGTATGCGGAAAGATGAGGTTATTGACGCCGGTCGCCGTAGTAAGGTCTTTATAAAAACTATGTAGATAGGTATAAATCCAATCCACCCCTCGCACGCTTGCTTCTAAAGATAAGTCGGGCG
>Ga0155614_104_pt1 | contig 10885 bp, 13 predicted proteins | sample RifCSPhighO2_12_FD_107271 | JGI IMG/M metagenome (GOLD analysis project Ga0155614, IMG submission 107271) | Gammaproteobacteria bacterium RIFCSPHIGHO2_12_FULL_42_10
AAAACAAACATTGTTTTTGGAAACAGCACAAAAACTCTGCTCTGCATAAATCAAATGGAGCTGCTCCCGGCCTCGTTAAAAAATGGGAATGACTTCTGCTTGCCCTTCATTTTTCAATGATTAAAAAAATCGATCTGAAACAGATAATTTGTTAAAAAATAAAACGATAGCTATTTTATGCGAAGCAACGATGTGATTTAATTAAATGATGATGACATTGGTGAAATATGCAGGTTAAGCGATTATTTTGAGCAATGCCAACAATGTAAGTGACACCATGTCGATCACACCATCGCAACATCTTATCACGACAAAATCCACTGTCTCCCCTGAACCAGTTCGGAGTTTCCATCAATCAAACTAAACAGTTATTTGATGATAGTAATTTAATAGCAGATAACCTCAACGGCTCGATAACATATGCCACAATCCCCGCCATCAAGTGAGTCATTGCATTGATAACTGAACGATGTCTTGTATGCCAAATATGGTAGTGATGTTTGAAGTGATTAATCACTGTTTCAATAATACCGCGTTGATTAAGTAATTGCTTCTCTATGGCAGAATAATGAACTGGTTTCATATTTTTTCGTGTGCGGGTAATGAGTTTTAATCCTTTTTCTAAAAGACGTGAAAACAACGCTTTACCAAGATATCCTTTATCGCCAAAAGCTGTGCCTTTTAAAAATGCCAATATGGGTTCACTTGCTTTTGCATCATGCATTTTTCCGCTCGTAATTTTAAAGGCGATTAACTCACCTCGATCGTTGATCACAATATGCAGTTTTAAGCCAAAAAACCAAGCAACCGATGTCCGTCCATATTGAGCAATTTCATCAAAAGTTTTATGCCTTCTTGATCGTTTTAAATGGCAGACAGGCAAACAAGTCGAATCAATGTAATAAATGCCTGTGCGTTTTCCTGAACGAAGCTGTGCAAACAAAACCAAATGAAAAGTAACTCGATTCATGATTTCAATAAATCGATTGTAGCTTGGTAAATTGGGAAATTCATTTGGCCAGTAAACACAAAGAAATCCCATGTAAAAATGCTTGAAGTTCCTCCAGCTTGATGATTGGAAAAAAACCAATATCGTCATTATTTCACTATCACTCAAACTGCATGCCGGGCCTCTACGATGACGATTACCCTCTGGTGAGGGTAATAATTTATTTTGCATATAGTGGTCAAACTCCTTGCAAAAATCATCAATATCACAAAAAATACGCGTGAGCTGATTCATATCCATATCAGTTTTCCTTACTTTGTCGTAAAAAATTGTAAAGATACGGTCAGCTCATTATTTTTGCAATAAGATTATTGATAACTGATTGATATAAAATGAATTAAACTCCGAACTGGGGTTTTAATGAATATTATACCAAGGTGCCAAACTCATCCACTTGAGAGTGGGAGTTTTGCGAGAAAGTAGGCGTTATAAAAGCCATTTTGTCTAAATAAAGCTCAATCAAAGGGCGAAATGCGGGCGAATTTACCGACAATCTTAGCCAATGAAAGACAACCCGCCGATTAGGGCGGTTGCTGTAAGTGTTTGATAATTTAAGGTCTTTCGTGGTCTTTGATGGTGTTTCATTTCTAATCAATTGGTGGAGGCGGCGGGAATTGAACCCGCGTCCGCAAACTCTCGACTTTTAGGTCTACATGTTTGTCCAATCAGTTAGTTTAACTACCGGTTGTCAGATTGGCATGGCAACTCGATAGCGAGCCTAGATTTAGTTTAGCAATCAGACTCCAGGTAGACCTGATTGCGAGCTTGTAAGATATGACCATCCCGTTTACTTGCGTAAACAGCTGACCGTACAAGCACAGTCAGTGGATGGCGTTATGCCGTTTCTTAGGCGGCTAATGCGACTTCAGCATTTCTGCAGAACATTGCATCATTAACGGAGTTGCGTTTTGTTTTGGCAACTATAAGTTTTGTCACATTTTTAACGAGGTTTGTAACCTCCTCGACATGCGCTCAAAGCTTCAATATCCACGTCGAAGCCAGATCGCCCCCAATCTGGCAGTATACTACTTAAGCCGGCTAGATTTCAACAATCTCGCCTTTTCCAGCTTCCAATCACGTTCTTTCGACGATTGACGTTTATCGTGTTGTTTTTTGCCTTTTGCGAGACCAATTGCTAGTTTAACGCGGTTATTTTTCCAGTATAATGAAAGCGGTATGAGAGTATAGCCTTTACGCTCAACGTTTCCAATCAGCTTATCTAATTCGCGTGCATGCAACAAAAGCTTTCGATTGCGTAGCGGATCTGCGTGAATATGTGATGCTGTGGTTGATAAAGGCGTCATGGTTGCGCCAAAAATCCAAGCTTCGCCTTGTTTGATGAGTACATAAGCTTGGTCGAGCGAAACCTGATGTGCGCGTAAACTTTTTACTTCCCATCCATGCAGCACAATGCCTGCCTCAAAGCGTTCTTCGATAAAATAATCGTGAGTCGCTTTTCGATTGAGCGCGATGGATGCATCTGTCTTTTGAGTCTTTGTCATGGTTGGTAGTATAGTGTGAGGACGATAAATTTGGAATCAATAAGCTATGTACATATTACAGAGAAATGCGCTGGTACCTTATAGCGCTCGACAGATGTATGAACTTGTGAATGCGGTCGAGGATTATCCGCGATTTTTACCTTGGTGTGAAAAGAGTCAAATTGTACAGCAATCAGCTGATGAAATGGTAGCGTCTTTAGAAATAGCCTGGAAAGGAGTCCATAAACACTTTACAACGCGTAATCACTTAACGCCTTACAGTCGCATTGAAATGATCTTAGTTGAGGGCCCTATGAAACATTTGGAAGGCATTTGGACTTTTGCCTCGCCTGAAGCACAAACATGTGAAATTGTATTGGATCTGGAGTTTGAATTAACCGGTCATTTTGTAGATCGATTTTTGCGGCCGATGTTTGAACATATTGCGCATACTTTAGTGGATGCATTCTGTAAGCGAGCAAATGAGCTATATGGCCAACCCTAATCGCAAGATGATTTCAGTAGAAGTAGCTTATGCAGATAGCGATCAGCAATCTTTATTTTTACTTGAAGTGGAAGAGGGTACAACTATTTCGCAAACGATAGCCCGATCAGGAGTGTTAAATATCTTTCCAGAGATTGATCCCACACAGCTTGTTGTTGGTATTTTTAGTCGCAGACGAGTATTGTCTGATATAGTCAAATCCGGTGATCGAGTAGAAATATATCGCGCCTTACGACAAGACCCTATGGTTGCACGTAGGGTACGCGCTAAGAGCGATCGATTGCGCTCAAATGATCCTGGTGGAATAAACAAGTTAATCGGTTGATGGTAGATGGTTGGTAAGCTTCTTGATGGGTGTAGACGTAATGGGTGCGGTTTGGTGTGAAGTTATTAGCCAGTAAGGGCGTACCCATGATATTTTCAACAGCTATTTTGGTGAGACCGGGATGTAACGCATGCGCGGTTTGATCGTTGATGATATTACCTTGCGTCACGGTTGCCCGGTGAGGCCGTATGAGCGCGCAACTCATTAATAAGCTCATGCAAAGCAGTAGAAGGACATGTTTCATAAATTATAAGACATCCATTAGTAGGGTCATGACAGCAAGATAATATTTAGTTCACTTGATGATCCTGCACATTGTAAATCAAAAAGCGATGGTTGCAAGGAGAGTAAGTTATATGACGGATAATATACATTTAAAGAAAGCTGGCTTGAAAGTCACATTACCGCGTTTAAAAATATTGACTATTCTTGAACAAGCAAAAGAACGTCATGTCAGCGCAGAAGATGTGTATCGCGCACTGCTTGCATCCAAAGAAGAGATAGGGCTTGCGACCGTTTATCGTGTGTTGACGCAATTTGAAGCTGCAGGCATTGTTAAAAAGCATCATTTTGAAAGTGGGCAATCCGTTTTTGAATTAGATGATGGCGGGCATCATGATCATTTGGTATGCATTCAATGTTCTCAAGTTGAGGAGTTTATGGATCAAGCGATAGAAAAACGCCAACAAGAAGTTGCGGAGCAAGCAGGATTTTTAATGACAGATCATAGCTTAAATATTTACGGTCTCTGCAAACGATGCCAGTAACTCAACTTACGCAATCTCTTTTGCAGGGAGATCCTTCGGCGCAAAAAGCGCGCCTCAGGATGACAGCGTGTAAGGTGAATCAGTAAAGGTTAGTCTGGGTATTTTAATCCACATACTGCAATTTTCTACCCCAATATAGTTTGCTGCGCAACGATTCAAAATAATCATAATGCATCGGATGAATTAAATGTAATTGTTGCGTTTTTTTGCTAATTGTAATGCGTGAATGAGGGGGTGCTGGGATCAGTTTTTTACTGTCACAGGTTACGCGTGGTGAAGCCGTATTATTGGGCGTAATAATAATGGTGATGCGGTGATGCCCTGCGATGACAATGGGTCTTACGCTTAATGTATGCGGAAACATTGGAATCAAAACAATCGCATCAAGCTCTGGGTGAACGATTGGGCCGCCGCCTGAGAGTGCGTAGGCGGTAGATCCAGTTGGCGTTGCAACAATGAGACCATCTGAATCTTGACTACAAAGAAATTGGTCATCTACGTAAATTTCAAATTCTGTCATATGCGGCAAAATATCTGTAATGAGTGCCACTTCATTCAAAGCGGAGTCATTACCCAGTATTTCACGATGTAAACTGACAGTGACATCTAGCAGAAATCTTTTTTCTAAAATGTATTCCCCTTTCAAGATAGCCTTAATTTGCTCTAATGCTTCCGGATGAATATCTGTGAGAAAACCAAGGCGACCGCGGTTAATGCCAAGAATAGGGGTCTCATCTTGAATGATGGCATGCGCTGCATGCAATAGACTGCCGTCTCCACCTACGACTATCAAGAGATCGCAGTGTTTCCCGATTGCTTCTTGCTTGATTGCAGGCGCAGTTTGGTTGTTGAGCGCGATGGCTGTATTTTCTTCCAAGATAAAATCTTGATTTAATTCTTTTAAATAGACAATTAAGGTCTTGATAATATCGATTGCTTTGGCATCTTGTGTGCGCCCCGCAATGCCTACAATTTTGAATTGAGACGGCATACTGTTTAATCCCTAATCCTTCTAAAATGTGTCAAAAAATATGAGAACAGCTACTTGAAATCATCATTTTCGTCCCCATCTAACTGCAATCTTCAAATTCTTTTGTTGTGAGACGGACCCCATGCCAAATTTACATGATCAACCACATGATGATAACGATAGCGATAAAAAGCAAGGCGATATGCAATCAAAGCATTCCGAGGAATCCTTGCAGGCATTATTGACGCATCCTGCCTATGAGGAATTGCAGAAACAATTAGATGAAGCAGAGCAGACAGCCAATCAACATTGGGAGCGGATTTTGCGTATGCAGGCTGAATCTGAGAATGCCAAACGCCGCCATGAAAAAGATGTAGCCAGTGCGCACAAATTTTCGCTAGAGAAATTTGTTGCTGAGCTCATACCCATTATTGATAGTTTAGAGCTTTGCGTGGTCAATGAGATAAAAGATGGAGGAGTCACGCATTCTGCTGTAGAGGGTGTGCAAATGACTTTGAACATGTTTTATACAGCCATGGAGAAATTTGGTGTTAAACAAGTCAATCCTATGGATGAGTTATTTAACCCTGAGTTTCAACAAGCGATTTCAGTGCGGGAAGAAAAAATGATGCCCGCTGGTACGGTTTTACAAGTTTTACAGAAAGGTTACACCTTAAACGATCGACTGATTCGTCCAGCATTGGTGATTGTGTCGAAATAATAATGGGAAGCCTGCTATTGAAAAAATATCATTTGCCCATATTTAATATTTAAGTGGAAGATCCTGGGTGGGAATGTCAAGAGCTTACCTTACGCACTACCATCCTGTATTGTCGTTCCGCGCTAAAAACTGCACGGAACGACAATACAGGATGGTAGTGCGTAAGGTGCGTTAAGAGTGAATAATATATTGTAAATTTAAGTGGAGACTAACATGGCTACCAATGCAATTATCGGAATAGATTTAGGCACCACCAACTCTTGCGTCGCTGTTATGGAAGGTGACCGAGTAAAAGTAATCGAAAATTCAGAAGGTGCGCGCACAACACCATCTATTGTGGCTTATTTAGATAATAATGAAATTAGAGTGGGTCAATCTGCCAAACATCAAGCTGTGACGAATCCCAAAAATACGATTTATGCTTCTAAGCGTTTAATCGGTCGCAATTTTGATGAAGAGACCGTGCAACGCATGAAAAAAACCGCCTCTTATGAAATCATTAAAGCAGATAATAATGCAGCTTGGGTGAGCGTGCTTGGCAATAAAGATTTGGCACCACCACAAATCGCAGCGCAAGTCTTGATGAAAATGAAGAAAACAGCAGAAGATTACTTGGGCCATCCTGTGACTGAAGCTGTTATTACAGTACCTGCCTATTTTAACGACTCTCAACGTCAAGCTACAAAAGATGCGGGACGTATTGCAGGTTTAGAGGTCAAACGAATCATTAACGAGCCGACTGCTGCAGCGCTCGCATTTGGTATGGATAAAAAGCCTGGCAATCGTAAAATTGCTGTTTACGATTTAGGCGGTGGTACATTTGATATTTCAATTATTGAGATTGCAGAAGTTGATAAAGAACACCAATTTGAAGTGCTTTCAACGAATGGCGATACTTTCTTGGGCGGTGAAGATTTTGATCAACGCGTCATGAATTATTTAATCGACGAATTTAAAGCAACCTCAACGGTTGACTTGCATAACGACCCACTTGCATTACAGCGTTTAAAAGAAGCAGCAGAAAAGGCAAAAATTGAGCTTTCATCCAATCAACAAACGGAAGTGAATTTACCTTACATTACAGCAGATGCAAGCGGTCCAAAGCATTTAAATCTGAAAATAACACGTGCGAAATTAGAGTCACTTGTTGAAGATCTGGTGCAGCGAACGATTGAGCCATGCAAGATCGCATTAAAAGATGCCAAACTAGATATTTCTCAGATAGACGATGTGATCTTAGTGGGCGGACAAACACGTATGCCGCTTGTACAAGAAACCGTGCGCAAGTTGTTTGGTAAAGAACCACGCAAAGATGTGAATCCTGATGAAGCCGTTGCAGTGGGTGCCGCTATTCAAGGCGCTGTGCTTTCTGGGGCGATTAAAGATGTGTTGTTGTTAGACGTTACTCCGCTTTCCTTGGGCATTGAAACCATGGGCGGCGTCATGACTAAACTTATTGAAAAAAATACAACGATTCCAACACGCGCGACACAATCGTTTTCAACAGCAGCTGACGGCCAAACCGCTGTCACCATTCATGTGTTGCAAGGTGAACGTGAAATGGCATCAGCTAACAAATCTTTAGGCCGCTTTGATTTGTCAGATATCCCACCTGCGCCACGTGGTATGCCGCAAATTGAAGTGACGTTTGATATTGATGCGAATGGTATTTTGCATGTTTCTGCAAAAGATAAAGCAACAGGAAAAGCGCAATCAATCAAGATCCAGGCATCATCTGGTTTAAGTGATGCAGAAGTCAATAAGATGGTTAAAGATGCTGAAGCACATGCTGATGAAGATAAGAAATTTCATGAGCTTGTGACGACGCGTAATCAAGCAGATAACATGATTCACGCTGTGACAAAGTCAATGAAAGAAGCGGGTGATAAAGTCAGCGCTGAAGAACGCCAAGCTATTGAACATGCCGTGACTCAATTAAAAGACGCAATGAAGTCCGATGATAAAGCCAATATTGAAGCAAAGCTGACAGAGCTAACCAATGCTTCCTCTAAAATGGCAGAGCGTTTATATGCACAAGGTTCGCCGGAGCAAGGTCAGCATACAGAGGCATCTCATGCTGATGCAGGATCCGATCAAAAGGATAGCGAAAAAGGCAGTGACAATGTTGTGGATGCAGAGTTTGAGGAAGTGAAAGACGATAAGAGCGATCATGGCAAGTAAACATGATTATTACGAAACACTAGGTGTTGCGCGTAATGCAAGCGACGATGAGATCAAAAAGAATTATCGTCGCTTAGCAATGAAGTATCACCCTGATCGCAATCCAGACAACAAAGCTGCTGAGGAGCATTTTAAGCAAGTTAAAGCAGCTTATGAAGTACTTTCAGATAGCAGAAAACGCGCTGCTTACGACCAATTTGGCCATGCGGGTGTAGATGGTGCGCAAGGTGGCCCTGGTGGCGGGTTTGGACAGGGTAATATGAATTTCGGCGATATTTTCGGCGATATTTTCGGCGATATCTTTGGTGGCGCGCGCAGTGGTCGTGGTAGAGGGCCTGAAAGAGGCAGCGATCTTCAATACACAATAGAGATCGACTTAGCTGACGCTGTTTTTGGAAAAACAACTGAAATTACGATACCCACCTTAGCAGCTTGCGATGCGTGCAGTGGGAGCGGTGCGCGCAAAGGTACTAAACCTGTTTCTTGTACCGATTGTGGTGGTAGCGGCCAGGTGCGTATTCAGCATGGGTTTTTTACCGTGCAACAGACTTGCCCTACTTGTTATGGCAAGGGACGCATGATTCGCGATATTTGTTTTAGTTGTCAAGGCGCAGGCCGTGTTCGCCAACAGAAGAAGTTATCTGTTAAAATACCGAAAGGAGTGGATACGGGTGACCGCATTCGGTTAACTGGCGAAGGTGAAGTTGGGGAGGCACATGCAACACCTGGCGATCTTTATATTCAAATTCAAGTGCGCACACATCCACTTTTTGAGCGGGATGGAAAAAATTTATATACAGAAGTACCCATTAGTTTTGCAACGGCAGTTTTAGGTGGAGAATTGGAAGTGCCCACATTAAAAGGCCGTGTTAAATTGCATATTCCGCCAGAAACACAGACAGGCAAAGTGTTTCGCGTGAAAGGAATGGGCGTGCCATCTGTACGCGGTGGCGATCAGGGTGATTTGATGTGTAAAGTGACTATTGAGACGCCGATTAACTTAACAGCCAAACAAAAGGAATTAATAACGCAGTTTAATCAGTCGTTATCTACCAGCAATAAGCACAATCCTAAATCAAGCACCTGGTTTAATAAAGTAAAGCAGTTTTTTGAAGACATGAAATTATAATTGTAGAGAGATGAGGTATGATAACCATGCAGCATATTCCCATGACAGCTCAGGGCGTGAAAAAATTACAGGAAGAATTGATTCGTCTAAAATCTACTGAACGACCCCGTATTATTCAAGCGATTGCAGATGCACGTGCTTATGGCGATCTGAAAGAAAATTCCGAATATCATGCCGCGCGTGAATCGCAGAGTTTGATGGAAGGACGCATTGCAGAACTGGAATCAAAATTAGGTGTGATTCGAGTGATTGATGTGACGCAAATAGAAAATACAGGACGTGTTATCTTTGGAACAACTGTTCAATTACGCAAGGCAGGTACGACACTGGTTACACTGCAAATAGTCGGTGAGGATGAAGCAGATATTAGCAACAACAAAATATCCGTTACTTCGCCCGTCGCACGCGCGCTCGTTGGTAAGTATGAAGGCGAAGAAGTCGATGTGATGACGCCTGAAGGTACCGTTACCTATGAAATTATTAAAGTAGAGCACGTGTAATCACGTCATGCCCCCTTCAAGCGCTCGCTGGCTGCAAGAACATTTTTCAGATGATTTCGTGAAAAAAGCACGTGCAGCGGGTTATCGTTCGCGTGCTGTGTATAAATTGCTAGAGCTGCATGAAAAAAATCGTTTATTTAAACCTGGCATGCTCATCATTGAATTAGGCGCTGCGCCTGGTAGTTGGTCGCAATTAGTTGTGTCGTTGGTACGTCCTCGTGGACGGGTGATCGCGATTGATAGACTGCCGATGGATCCAATAGAAGATGTTGAGATTATCGAAGGTGATTTTGTAGAACCAGAAACGGTTGATGCGATATTGCAAAAAATAGGTGAAACAAAAGCAGACTGGATTCTCTCTGATATGGCGCCCAATATGAGCGGCCATGTTTCCGTTGATATTCCGCAAGCCATGTATCTTGCTGAGTTAGCCTGTGATTTTGCTTTGCAAACCTTGAATGCAACAGGCGGTTTGCTGATGAAGGTATTTCAGGGCGAGGGATTTGATCCGCTGTTGACTCACATTAGAAAACATTTTTCAAAAGTGGTTGTTCGTAAACCACAAGCTTCAAGAGGTCGATCGCGCGAAGTCTATATCGTTGCGATGAAGCTAAAATAACCGTTTCTATCTCTCAATCGAATGGGTCAATCTAGTCATTTATTTTTCATTATAATCTGTCTCAGAAAGCTGATATGATTAGTATATTGTGGTAATGCCAATTTGGGTGCATATTTAATTATCGTTTAGCAGATCAACGTTAACATGAGGCCAAACGCGTGAACGACGCTATCAAAACAATTGTACTGTGGATGATCATTGGTATTATCTTGATTTCTGTCTTTAATAATTTTGGCCCGCGCCGAGAAAATGAGGAGCGAATTAGCTATTCGACTTTAGTTGGCGATATTAAACAAGGCAACGTGCGTTCTGTGATGATTACCGATCAGAATGTATCTGGTGTGTTTCAAAATAATAAGGTTTTTACAACTTACCTACCGATGCAACAAGATCCTGTGCTGTTACAGTTGATGCTTGATAAAAATATTACAGTAAAGGGGAAGCCGCCCGAACAACCAGGCCTTTTAATGCATTTGTTAGGCTTGCTACCCTGGATTTTAATTTTTGCTATCTGGATTTACATTTTACGGCAACAAACGGGGATGGGGGGGAAGGGGGGTGCCTTTTCGTTTGGACGTAGTCGTGCGCGTCTTTTAAATGCAGATCAAGTGAAAGCTACACGACTACGTCCAAACGAAAAGGCACCCACCTTCCCCCCCATCCCCGTTTGTTGCCGTA
>Ga0155614_102_pt3 | contig 10580 bp, 11 predicted proteins | sample RifCSPhighO2_12_FD_107271 | JGI IMG/M metagenome (GOLD analysis project Ga0155614, IMG submission 107271) | Gammaproteobacteria bacterium RIFCSPHIGHO2_12_FULL_42_10
TCGTCAGAATCGTCAGGATTCATGGTGGCGTTTGAAGGTGTCAAAATGGCATAACAAGCTGCGCGAATGGATGATGCCCAAATTAAAAATGGAGGATGAAGGCTGTATGCTCAGAGCCTATCATCGACGTATTGTTGATTTAATGACATCAACGGAAGAAAGCACGACTTTTATTCCGGCATTAGCCCTCACTTATGCAGCGAACCCCACGGAAGTCGGCGTTTCTCATGATGAACGTCATGCTGGAGAATCTAGTTATAATTTTTATAAATTGATTCGATATAATTTTGATGTGATTACAAATTTTTCTGTTTTTCCGTTGCAAATATTTACGATAATAGGGGTGATGATTTCACTTTTCAGTTTTGTATTTGTCATTTATTTATTGTTAAGACGCTTCATTGTGGGACCTGAAGTGGAAGGTGTCTTTACCTTATTTGCTATTTTATTTTTCTTGATTGGAATCGTCTTATTTGGACTGGGTATTGTGGGTGAGTATATCGGCCGTATTTATCAAGAAGTACGTAAACGTCCTCGTTTTGTGATACGTCGTATTTTGGAAGAGCGAGAAGTTGTGGTTGAGCTAAGCTGAGAGATAAAGATAGTTGCTACGGATAGTTTATGTTTGATAAGAAAAATCTTTTCGCAGGCGTTGATGAGGCAGGGCGTGGTCCGCTTGCAGGACCTGTCTATGCTGCTGCTGTGGTACTGCATCCAGAAAAACCGATTGCAGGTTTAAAAGATTCAAAAAAATTATCTGCAAATACTCGCGATCAGTTATTTGATATTATTTGTCGTGATGCCTTAGCATGGTCATGCGCTTTTGCAACGGTTGATGAAATTGAGCAGCATAATATTTTGCAGGCAAGTTTACTGGCTATGCAACGTGCTGTGATGAAATTAGAAGTTGCTCTGGATGGCGTTCTAGTTGATGGTAATCAGGCACCTAATCTTCCCTTTCCTGTTGAAACAATCATAAGAGGTGATGCACTGATACCTGCAATCAGCGCAGCCTCAATTGTTGCCAAGGTTTTGCGTGATCGCGAGATGTGCGTGCTTGATAAACAATTTCCACAATATTGTTTTGCGAAACATAAGGGATATGGCACTGCTTTACATATTGCCATGCTACGACAGTTTGGACCGTCAGCTGTTCACAGAAAGGGATTTATTCGAAATTTTGTAACTCCCCAGGTTGTCATCCCGAGTCGCGCTTTTTGCGACGAGGGATCCATCTAATTCCAGATTACTATAAAATATCTCTGTAAAGATCTTCCCATATTTTTTATAGGTCATTATCAAGATTCGACTTGCTATAGGTTAAAATACCGCGTAAAATAACCACTATATTATATAGTTGGCTAACCTTATGAAATCACAACATTATATTCCGCGTAAAATCTCGCAAATTCTGATGCGCAGTAAAAAAAGTATATTATTACTAGGGCCTCGGCAAACCGGGAAATCTACTTTAATGGCCAATTTTAATCCTACGATCAGTATTAATTTGGCTCGCGAATCAACTTATCTTGCATTTGCAAGCAATGCAGCTGAATTAGAAGAGCGTCTTATTAAATTAAAGCAGGGCACTATATTGATTGATGAAGTTCAACGTCTTCCTTCATTGTTAAATACCGTGCAAGTGTTGATGGATGATTACCCACACCAGTTTCGTTTTTTATTAACAGGTTCTTCTGCAAGAAAGTTAAAAAAAGGCAAAGCTAATCTTTTACCAGGCAGAATACATGCTTTTCATTTAGGCCCTTTAACATGTGAAGAATTAAATTTTAAACTTGATATTAAATCAGCATTAGCATTCGGAACATTGCCTGGTATTTTGACAGAAGTGAGCGAAGAAAATAAAAGATTGACATTAGAATCATACGCAGCAATTTATTTGAAGGAAGAAATACAATCAGAGGCATTAACTAAAAATATTGAAGGATTCTCTCGATTTATCTATGTGATAGCGGCTGAAACAACACATTTTTTAGATTTTTCTAAATTTTCTTCTGAAGCCATGATTCCACGACAAAGCGCTGTTCGATATTTTGAAATTTTAGAAGACACATTAATTATTAAGCGTTGCGAACCTTTTTCAAAAAGTCAACGCAAACGTTTAATTCAGCACCCACGTTTTTTCTTATTTGATGTGGGTGTATTAAATGGACTTATGAAAAATTTTACAGTTTCATCTGATCGTATTGGTATGCTTTTTGAGCATTTTATTTTTAATCAATTATCAGAATTTGCAATTTCACACAATGAAAATATTCGTCTTTCTTCTTATCGAACTGAGCATGGGGTCGAAGTAGATTTTATTATGGAAAGAAAAAATGAAATTACCGCAATCGAAGTAAAAGCCTCAAAAAATATTGCTGAACGAGATTTGCGTGGCTTAAAAAATTTTAGACAATATTTGGGTAAGGCAGTACGTTCCGTTGTTTTGTACATGGGCGAGCATCCAAAAGTTATAGATCATATTGAGATATTGCCTTGGAAAGATTTTTTTAAAGAGATGAGCGCTTCAGCATAAACAGAACGGTTTGAACTGCCGAATTTAGGATTATACAAACATTGGTCAGGTATATACAAAGGGGTTAGGTGATTGTTTGTGTGAGGGAGGGTTCTGGCGTGGCAGTAGGGGTGATGTCGAATTCGGCTTTTTCAATTTGAATAAATCTTTGACTGATTTTCTTAGAAGAAATGTGGATTTGGTCGATATCTGTGTGTGTTTGAGCAATGCGTTTGGCGAGATTATCCATACGTATTTGGAAGCGTTCAAAATCATCTGCAAGCAATCTTAAGTGCATTTGGATTTCATGCACTTGTTTGCGGGTGGCGGCATCTTTTAGCACAGCGCGGGCAGTCGTTAAGACAGCCATCATTGTGGTGGGCGATACTAGCCATACCTTTGCTTTTTGTGCAAATTCCACAAGATCCGTGTGATGTGCGTGTATTTCGGCAAAAATGGCTTCTGCAGGAATAAACATAACAGCACCATCAGCTGTTTCGCCTGGAATGATATATTTGTCAGCAATATCTTGAATATGTTTGCGAATATCGATTTTAAATTGTCGAAGTGCGCGCTGCCTGTCTGATTCCGATAAGCTGTTATCCATAAATAAACTGAAATTTTCTAGTGGAAATTTGGCATCGACGGCAATATTGCCGGTTGGTTCCGGTAAAAATAGCATGCAATCTGGGCGTTTATGATTGCTCAGCAGATGTTGAAAACTAAAGTGTTGTTCGGGAATCATATTGCGAATTAAGGCTGATAATTGCACTTCACCGAATGCACCGCGGGTACGTTTGTCGTTTAGAATTTCTTGTAGCGTGACGACATTTGTTGAAAGTTCTGTTATTTTCTTTTGCGCAGCATCGATCAAAGCAAGTCGTTTAATCACATCGTTAAATGTCTCATTGGTTTTGACGAAACCTTCTGCCAAGCGCTTTTCGACAAGGTGATTAATTTCTTTTAATTTATTTTCTGTTGTTTCTGTCAGCTCTTTTACTTTTTTTCCGAGCGTTTCTGCATGATCGGCAAGCGCAGTTTGTAATTGTTGACGATTTTCTTGCACGCCTTTTTGTAAGGTATCTTGTAAAATTTTCAGCGTTTCCAGTTGTCTTTCATCAAAACGTGCACGATGTTCATAAAAAGATTTTTCTTGGCTTAAATGGTAATCGTTGAGTTTAAGCGAGATAGCCTGTTGTAGATGTCTGATTAATAGCGCAGCAATGATAATAAAAACGATCGCGATTAATGAAATGATAATCAGTAAAATAGAAAGGTCCATATGATTCATTGTAGTCCTCAGTGCTTTAAACGCATTTGAATTTGATTGGCTTTAGTGATATTTTTTCGTGTAGCGCGATGTCGCTCTGTCATCGCGAACCTGATGTTTTTTGTAGAGCGTGCGGATGCTGCATGAGCAAAGCGTTGTGAGTTTTCAAAATCATGAGATTGCCACATGGGTCTGTGGTGGTTGCGTAATACTGGATGCTTTGTGTTGTCTGCCATTAGATTAATGGCCTTAACACGTACCAGCGCTGTGCCATGTCCTAACATATTTAATTTTTTTGCAGCGACATAGGAAAGGTCGATTAATCGATTGGATTCAAAAGGTCCGCGATCATTGACTTTAACAATAATTTTTCGTTGGTTGGCTAAGTTGGTGACTTCGACATAAGTGGGAAGTGGTAATGTTTTATGTGCGGCAGTCATGGCAAGCACATTGTAGGGTTCACCGCTAGAGGTGCTGTGATTATGAAATTGCATGCCATACCAAGAAGCGACACCGACTTGATTGTAGTGAATACTTTTCTTTAACGTGTAGTAGCGTTTTCCAAAGACACGATAGGAGGACATATTGCCGTATTTGCTGAGTGGCTCAATTTTTGGAACGGCATTGTGAATGCGATTGGCATCGACATAAAAATTAGGTGGACCGTCTTTTCTGTGTACAGAGGAACAGCTTGAGAGTAGGAGTATGCCAATTAGCAAGCAGAGAACCGTAAAGCACCGTTGCCTGCTGTCATCCCGCGCTAAAAGCTGCGCGGGATGACACGCTGCAGCGATCATTTTGACTGGAAACATCCTTATTCCCTCAATGCTTCAATAGAATGACTGAGCTGAAAAACTGCCATTGCATATAAATTACTCGCATTATATCGCTTAATGACGTCAAAGTTATGAAAACCAACCCAATATTCCATGGTGTGATTGTGATCGATCGGTAGTGCGATGAGTTTTGTTTTGAGTGCGGTCTTCGAAGTGACTAGTGTCGCTGATCGACTGGGCAAGGCGACAGGTTCATTTAATTTCCAGCCGCATCGGTGGTAGTAGTTAGCGATACTGCCGATGACATTGGTAGTATTGTGCATTAAATCGATACGTCGACTTTTTGAAAAATGAATCGCATATCGTCTATAGCTGCTTGGCATAAATTGCGGTTGACCCATAGCGCCTGCGTAAGAGCCCATGACTGTTAAAGGATTAAGCTTTTCTTCGCGTGTTAGCAGTAAAAATTGTTCGAGCTCATTACGAAAAAAATGTGCGCGAGAGGATTTGCTAAATGCAAGGCTAGAGAGCGAATCAATGACGCGGTAACGACCCATGTTTTCGCCATATTTTGTTTCAACGCCTAAGGTGGCTACGATAATACTAGCTGGTACACCATATTGTTGTTCTGCTTTTTTTAAGATTGCTGCATGTTTATCCCAAAATTGTAGACCGTTTTCAATGCGCTGTGTATTAATAAAAAGTGTTTGATAAGTGCGCCAGGTTGTTTTTTCTGCTGGCTTATTCAATGCTCGTAGTACTTGAGGCTTGACTTTAATTTGTGCAAATAGTTGTGTCAATTGTTTGCGATTAAAGTGATGCGCTGAAACCATGCGATTAATAAAAATACGCACATCATGGCGTTTTGTAAACACTGTGTCTGTATGTGTAGACGCAGCATGAGCGTAGACGCTGATACAAAAGAGAACACATGACAAAAGCAAATTGCGCATTTTCAGTTCGTTACCAATTTTTTATGTGTTTGAATAGACATCAGTATACCAAAACTCGCCATCATCGTCACCATGGAGGATCCGCCATAGCTAACCAGTGGCAAAGGAATACCCACAACAGGTAAAAGGCCTGTAACCATACTGATGTTAATAAAGAGTGAGATAAAAAACATAATGGTGATGCTGCCTGCAAAGAGTCGAGAAAAAGTATCTTGTGCCTGCAGTGTGATCATTAAGCCACGGCTGACGATGAGCATGAAGAGCATGAGTAATAGTAAACATCCTACAAATCCAAATTCTTCACCACAGACAGCAAAGATAAAGTCTGTTGTATGCTCTGGTAAAAAATGTAGGGTAGATTGCGTGCCATGTAAAAAGCCTTTTCCGAATAGACCGCCCGACCCGATCGCAATTTTTGATTGAATAATATGATAACCCGTCCCGAGCGGGTCGCGTTCAGGATTAAGGAAGGTGAGTATGCGTTGTCTTTGGTAATCATGTAAGGCATACCACACGAGTGGCAGGGATGCGATGACCCCAACAATTGTGCCGCCCAACAATTTAAAATTAAGTCCTGCAAGAAATAATACACTGATTCCAGCTGTGACAATGAGGATGGCTGTACCTAGATCCGGTTGTTTTGCAGTGAGTAACGCCGGAATAAAGATGATGGGTAACGCAATTAAAATTGACCTTGTTTTGATGGGTAGCGGTAAAGCATGAAAATATTTCGCTAGAATAAGTGGGATGGCTAATTTCATTAATTCAGCAGGTTGTAGATGAAGGCCGAAAAGATTCAGCCATCGCTGCGCACCTTTGCCGACGTGACCGATGATGAGCACAACAATTAAAAGTAATCCACCTGCCACATAGATAGAAGTTGCCCAGCGTTGCCAAGTAATGGGTGGAATTTGCGCAAATAAAAATAAAATAAAAAATGCAAATAACAAATGCGCAGACTGCATTTCAATCGTGTGTAGACTTTTATCGCTTGCGCTATACAGGATAAATAGTCCAACGGCTGCTAGTAGCAATAGTAAGCATAGTAAGATGCCATCTAGGTGGAGCATGCGCCAGATACTTTGATGCAGGGGATTATGTGTCAGTGTGTTTTGCAGTCGCGAAGACATGAGAAGACGTTCCTAAGTAATGGTTTAAAATCTGACGGAGAACGATGATGGGTCGATTGCTGTTTTCTGTGATGATTGCAACAGCAATTTGCGGATGATCAACGGGCGCGAAGGCAATGACGAGATGGTGATCACGAAAACGTTCCGGTAGATTTATGCTGCGACTCGAGATCACCTGAGCGGTGCCTGTTTTCATAGCAAGCGAATAGACGTGCGGGCCATAAGAAAAGCCAGTGCCTTGTGGGGAATTCACCACATTTTGCATAGCAGTAATGACCGTATCCCAATCGGCAGTGTCTGCTGTGATCTGTGTCGTGATGGGCGTAGGCTCGTTTTGATGCGATGATTGGCCATTGGTTTCTTCGGTCAATCGTAAATGGGGCGTTAAGCGTGTGCCGCGATTAGCAAGCGTTGCAACGGCGCTAGCAAGCTGTAAAGGTGTCGCTTGCATAGAACCCTGTCCAATGCCTGAAATGACCGTATCACCTGGATACCAGCGTACGCCTTTTTTCTGATATTTCCATTGCGGGGAAGCAACGGTTCCACCTAATTCACCCTCTAAATCAATGCCAGTTGCTGCTCCAAAACCAAATTCTGTTAAGACAGAATCGATACGACGAATACCCATTTTGGAAGCAAGCGTATAGAAATAAACATCACACGAGCTAGTAATGGCTTTATTAAGATTGACTGTGCCGTGTCCGTAGGGTCGCCAGTCATGAAAGATATGCAATGAATTTGCAAGCTGAAACCAGCCTGGATCATAGAGTGAAAATTCGGGAGTGACGATATGAGAGCGCAATGCTTCTAGTGCAAGATAAGGTTTGATGGTGGATGCAATCGGATAAAGACCATGTAAAAAGCGATTAAAGAGCGGTCGATCGGGCGATGTTTTGAGTTGCTGATAGTCGTTTTGTTGAATACCTTGCACAAAGAGATTGGGATCATAATCTGGATGACTGACCATTGCCAATACTTGACCCGTTCTGGGTTGGATGACAACGATTGCGCCACGTGATTGATCGAGTGCTTCTTCTGCGATTTGTTGTAATTGACTATCAAGTGTTAAGTAAATATTTTTTCCAGGAATGGCTTTAATAGCCTGTAGTGTGCGCACTAATTTACCGCTGGCATCTTTTTCAACCTGTCCATAGCCTACTGTGCCATGCAGTGCATTTTCGTAGTATTTTTCGATACCTAGTTTGCCGATATAGTGGCTTGCACTATAATTTACAGGATCGATTGTTTGTAATTCGTGCATGTTAATGCGGCCAACATAGCCGACGACATGACTAAAGCGTGCGCCGATTGGATAGTGACGCATGAGACGTGCTTTTATGAGGACGCCTGGTAAGCGGAATTGGTTTTCTGCAATACGTGCAACTTCTTCTTCGGTCAGCGCAAGTTTAAGTGGGATCTCATCAAATCGACGATGTTGTTTGAGTTGTTTTCTAAACTGATTTAATTGATCATCTGAAAGTGTGATGAGTGTATTTAGTATTTGAATGGTGTGTTGAAGATTCACGACTTGATTTGGGATAATATCGACACTAAACACCGGAATATTTTCGGCGAGCAAGACGCCATGGCGGTCGTAGATGAGCCCGCGTGTTGGTTCGATGGGGATTAACTCTAACCAATTATGTGTTGAGAGCGTTGTATAGCGAGTGTGATGATAAATTTCTAGATTGGCAAGTTGAATGATGAGGATAGTCATGAGGAACGTGATGCCAATCGCTGTTATGATCAGACGTTGCGTGATCAGCTGGATTTCTCGCTGATGGTTTTTAAGGAGTAGTGGTCTTGACATAATAAGGCTAGTGTAATGAAATTTTACCTATTACGCACGATCATCCCGGAGCTCCCTCATTAAAATAACCTCGTCATCGCAAAATAGCGAAGCGTTTGGCCGTGGCAATCCAGAGAGATCTACTCTGGATTGCCGCACCCTGCAAAAAGCGCAGGGCTCGCAATGACGAAGCCCTGACGATCATCCATTTTCTCCTATCTCCTTTTTTTATACGGCTCTGAGATATAATTAATGTTAACGATTTTTGGAGGCGTTTTTGTTGAATGACGAGGAGAGATTGAACGAGACGTTGTTTCTTTCTCTACGGCTGCAATAGGGCTTATTCTGGGCGAGGTAAATATCCTTTGTAAAAACGTTGGGCTGGGTGTGCTTCTTGCTGATTTTGCTGGTCTTACTGGTCGTAGCACGGTCGAGGTAGGAAAAATCTCTGTGGTATAGACTCTGCGAGCTTCGCTAATGGCTCTTAAAAAAGGTGTGGAAGCCTTATCGGGCGCTATTTCAAGAATGCGCATAGCATATTGATATTTTGTGCAAAAATTGAAAAATGTCTTGAGTGCTTCTTGGTAGTTTCTATTGCTCATTGAGAGCGCTTCTTCTGGGTGAGCTGGTTGCTCTGCTCTTACAGGAAACTCGGCTCTAATGCCGCTCTGTGCAATGAGTGCTTTGATAATGTCTTTTTTAGCCAGCGTACGATCCAATGATGAAGCAAATTGAACAGGGCTGCTACTATTGAATTTCTCTATATTGATTGAATTCCAAACGTGATATTGATTCCACATTTCTTCCGTCAGCTCTAAATGCTCTGCATAGTTTCGAGTTGCAGAGCGTAGTTTATCATAGAGTTCCGAGGATAATTTTTCTAGTTTGTCGTTTTGTAATTCAGCTGTTGTTAAATGAGAATGATGTAACTTACGTCGCATATCCATGATAAACCCCTCCAGGCTTTGTTTTGTATTTTTTTTATACTGATAATATTATACCTAGAGTATAGCATTTTTGACGATTATTAATACAAAATATTGAATTTAATATTTAATTTAAATTGACAGTATTGTTTGGTTAAAACCGATATCCCATATTTAATACAAGCGGAATGGTGATGCCGGAGTTGTGGCTAGAGAGATGGGCGTTGGAGTAGTGCATAGCTTGTAAACCGAGTGACCAGCGTTCGGCCTCTCCAAACAATGCGCCGATACCTATGCGATCTTGAAAGGCCATATGAATACCTAAATTGCGATGACCTAAATGGGTGTGATTGAGATAAGCGAGTCCTATGCTTAAATCTAAAAAGGGACGCATGATGCCATGACGTTCAAAGGCATAACGCACAACGGGTGCGGCAGAGTAAATGTTAATGGTCGTGACGGGCGTGTCAGTCGTTAGATGAGAAAACCCACCATCAAAGTAAAGATTGACCTGATGCCAGGCTGTATAGCGTGGATCGTAGCTTAGCATGAATTGAAAACCGTTGATGGGGGTGGGTTCTTTTGCATAAAGTGGGAGCGATAGTGTGGCGCCCAGTTGCCCACCTTGACAGAAAGAAGCATAAAGCAGTGTGCAAATGATCAGCGTTAATTGGCCATTCCTGATGTGCATCATGACTATCCTAGTCGTTCGCTTTATCTTTGATATATGCACCGCATTGTTAAGCAGCGAGAATCTGCGTCCCCCTCTCCTCCCGCATTTCGGGAGGAGAAGGATGGGGAGAGGAGGGCTCAATTAATTAAACATATCCTCTCATTATTCAACCCAGCCAGCATTCATGGTAGTGGCTGATGGGTTATTTTGTAGGTCAGTTGTTTGTGCAATAGGCCGACCCTCCTCTCCCCATCCTTCTCCTCCCGAAATGCGGGAGGAGAGGGGGACGCAGATAACAACGCAGTGCGTAGTTAAATGACTATACCAGCCTCTTTGCATGCACTACAAAGCATGTTTGCAAGCAGATCGATGTGTTCTGGTCTTTCATTTAATGCGGGGATATAACGTAGTGTTTTGCCACCTGCTTGTAAAAACACGGTCTGTCCGCGCATGACAATTTCTTCGAGTGTTTCCAAGCAATCGACAGAAAATCCCGGGCAGATGATATCTACAGCTGTGATACCTTGTTTTGGCAATGTTGCTAATAC
>Ga0155614_108_pt1 | contig 10459 bp, 10 predicted proteins | sample RifCSPhighO2_12_FD_107271 | JGI IMG/M metagenome (GOLD analysis project Ga0155614, IMG submission 107271) | Gammaproteobacteria bacterium RIFCSPHIGHO2_12_FULL_42_10
TGCCGTGATGAGAGGCGAATCGTTGGCTGTTGGTCAGCGCCGTCATGTTGGCGCATCGCATCTTGCAATGTCTGAATCGGCTGATACTCACCAGTCGTTTGTTCAAGGGCTTCTGAACGCAACACATGTGATTAACGTTATTACTGAGATTCCTACCTTCGTTAGCAGCGCAACCGCTTACGTTAAAGGCGAGCGTGCTCAGGTCAAGAAACGGAGTCATGCAGCCAATCTCCAAACGACTAACATTGATCGACAAATCGATATTTACAGTAAGCAACTCTTTCATTCCATCGTGCATCGCGTAAACAACCACCTTGTTAAACCACAAGTCACTCAGCGCTTCAATTCGCTTGCGTCTCGCCACGTTTCACAACGCATCAGTCACGTGTTAGATGAGCGGTTCAAGGACGAGAAATATCTTAAGGATTTGCGTGATCTACGAGCAAAAAATATCGACGCGCTCACAAAAAATGGTATTTTCCGGGATCAGTCCAAGGTTGCATCGATGCTCTTAGTGGAGAGCGGTGCTCAGTTGATGAGTGTGACTGATCTGAAAGCCTGTGGATCGGATCCACGCATGCGTGTCGTAGACGGGTTCACCGTCAATGATTTGGTCATGATGTTGCCGGAACTCGACAACGCCTTCGTTGTCCACGACGGGAAGATCAGCATTATTCCGCCAAGTCGGTTTAACGAGGCCACCAGTCTTGTCTTTGCCGAGCGATTGTTCGTCAATATGCTTGATGCCGTTTGCTGGATCAGTGGCGATGGTGAAACACCTGCCCATGTTTGTCCAGTCATTCGCAACGCCGATGGCGAGATCGAAGATATCATCAACCTAGCGCTGATGTCGGAGTCTGCAACCTGTGTCGATCAAACAGCCTTGTTCTTACAGCACTTCGCATCCTTATCATCAGACCTTTCTAAAGACGAACGGATTCGTGAAGCTAAGATATTTGCGGAAGACCCAGAAAACATTCGTATGTTTCGTGGTCAATTTATGCGATGGCAGACCAATGAATTGCTACAGAATCCTGAGCTCGTCGAGGCAGTTGCCGAAAGCATGGCCCGTGTTGGCAGTCGGGATTTCATGAAACATCCAACCCCAATGAGGGATGCCGTTTCAGTATTCAACAATACCATCAAGCTTGTTGACGCGGTGAGTGAAGCTTCTAATGAAGGAAAGTTTCTGTGCTTGTCGGCAAAAATGTTGATGGAACTCAACATGCAAATGGCTAAACAAGTGGATGTTGGTCATCAGTCGTCTACTGACGCATTTAAGAAGGCAGTTGTCGCGACTTTGAAAGAAACGATTGGCAAGGAAGGTATCGGAAAATTGATCAAAAAGCATTTCGTGACAACGCTTCTCATACCAGAGTTACGCGCCGCAAAAATTATACTGCAGATACTTGAGCCACTTGCCAAAGAAGTGCTATGCCAAATAGATAGACGGAGTTCGGTTAATAAATTGCTCGCGCTTCCTGCTGCGAGCATCATAGCATCCAAGATGGCGCTAGACAGCATTGATCAGCTAGGTGTGTTTATTTGCGATAAAGCAATACAAGCAACCTGCAAAACATTCGATGACTTAAGCAAGATGCATGCTGATCTTTCACAAAAGGACGTGAACGAATTTGTCTCAAAAATCGATATCCATGCTTTGGTTACTCAGACGCTCTATCCAGATGGCGACTTTCCGCAATCCATGCTTGACTTTGAAAGCTCGCTGATGCTTGCGTTCAACGACGCGAGCCAATCGGTCCAATTTATTGTATCCTCAGACAACGCGAGGGTTGCAAAACCTGATGCTTCAAACGTTTCACAAGCTCAATCGAGCAAGGGTGACACCTCTGTCGGTACATCAGGTACCACACTGACGTTCGGGCCGTCCACTGAGAATGTATACGTTTCATCATCTGAAGCCACCGCAACCACGAACACGAAGACGAAGGTGTCAACGTGGATTCCTGAAATGCACGGCGGCGTATCGATCACCGAAGCGGGGTTAGGGGCAGCGTTTATTACCGTTCCGCTACTCACGCCTCTTGGCTGGGCAGCGTTACTTGGGTTTGCTGGATACTCATTGTGGAGCTCACGATCAGAGGCCCGTTATATCGAGAAAAAAAGTGCTGCTATTTACGCTGAGCAAGAACAATTGATTAACGAAATTATGACAACCGGCGGGATTAAACATCAAGGAAAAATCATTCCCATCACATCAGAAATAGGAAGTGATCCACGCGTTTCAGCTCTGACCCAGAACGTGGCTATCGAACGTGCTAATGCACATTTAAACCATGTTCACGCAATGAGAAGCGTGGGCAAGGCGGAAGATGGTTCAAGAGCACATTGCCCAACGACGCGATTACGTAACAATTATATCTCTCAAAATTTCTTTGGCGGAAAACGAGAATATCGCCAAGCTGAGGCACGCGCCAACACTCATCGAAACAGAGCTGACGATGCACTCAAAACACTGCAAGACACCGTAAATGAGGTATTGTCAGAGAAGGCCGTCTATCGAAACGGGGTTAGATAAGTTATTCATGGTATCAAATAGAGCATCAAGAAAAGCGGAAATTTTACCAATCTTATTTTTCAGACGATCAAATTATGTCATATTTTGTCAAACTTTGTTATTTCCTGTAATTATCCTTACAGGAATTATTATATGTATGGGTATCGTGGATTCAACCAATCAGTGAAACGCCTAATTGGCATTTTAAAACCGAACTTTCATCGATTATTCTTGACATAAACAGAAAATTCAATGAAAATTCAGTATATGAACTATATTTCAAGAAAAATTGCTATTCATTTGACACAAGCCTTAAGTCGCAGTAAAAGCGTTTTATTGCTAGGTGCCAGGCAAACTGGCAAAACAACACTGATTAATCAACAAATTCAACCTGACATCGCCTATTCTTTTGCTCGTGCTGCAACACGGCAACGGTATGAGCAAAACCCAGCACTACTCGAAAGTGAATTAGAAGAACAAGTTAAACAATACACTAAACCACCTATTATCTTTATAGATGAGGTGCAAAAGATTCCAAGAGTAATGGATATCGCGCAATATCTTATTGACCAGAAACTGGCACGGTTTATTTTAACGGGGTCATCTGCACGTAAACTTAAAACGGGTAAAGACCTCAATCTGTTGCCCGGCAGAGTTGTTTCGCTAATGATGACGCCCCTTCTTTACGATGAAATGCCCGCGCCTAAACCAACTTTAGAAAATATTTTATTATACGGTGCGCTCCCAGGTATTATACTGGAATCAGAGGCTGGTACAAAAGATACGGATCTCTATAGTTATGTGACCACTTATCTTGAAGAAGAAATTCGCGCAGAAGCAATGGTGCGTAATATAGGTCATTTTTCAAGATTTCTTGAAATTGCTGCTGGAGAATCCGGTAAACAGCTTAATTTTACACGTTTATCGCAAGATATCGGTATTGCAGATACCACGATTGCTAATTACTATCAAATTTTAGAAGACTGTCTGATTACATTAAGAGTTGACCCGATAGATCACAGCATCACTAAACGGCGTTTGATTCGGTCACCAAAATATTTGTTTTTCGATATGGGCGTACGTCGTGCATGTGCTAACGAGGGGATAAAACTATCACAAAAAATGTTAGCTGATTTATTCGAGCAATATGTCGGCACAGAGCTTATCTATCACAGTCATTTATCCTCCCCTGATATAAAAATTAAATATTGGCGAGATTCTGCAGGACCTGAAATTGATTATGTTGTTGATCACGCCCAAACATATATACCGATTGAAATTAAGTGGACGGATAAACCCAGCCTATCTGATGCTAGACATATTAAAAAGTTCATTGAAGAATACGATGTAAAACAAGCTTATATTATTTGTCGTACGCCACGCCGTTATAAAATAACGGCAAATATTACTGCACTACCTTGGCAAGAAATTGGAACTATTTTTTAGTCAAATTATCTATTTGTATTGCAAACAATAACGATCTGTTTATGATGACAGACTCTAGCCCGGATATTGCATCATATAGCGTAACGAGGGCGTGAAAATGGCTGAAATTAAACGACATATTTTTTTGTGTTGCGATCAAACTTGTCCAAAATGTTGCACAAAAGAAGCCGGTTTAGCGTCTTGGGAGTATCTGAAACAGCGTTTACAAGAATTAAAGCTTTGCCATATTTTTCGCACCAAAGCAAATTGTTTACGTATTTGTGCGAGTGGCCCGATCGCTGTGGTTTACCCTGAAGGTATTTGGTACCACTCCTGTACGCCTGCTGTGCTTGAGAAAATTATACAACAGCATCTAATTGGCAATACAGCTGTGGAAGAATATGTATTTTTTAAAAACAGTAATAAAATTGAACAATCCTAGATTATAAAATGTCCAATTACTTGGATGTCGCACGAGACGATACACACATTCTTCGTGTATAATGAACGTATTGATCGAAGGAGTGCATCATGACCCAGATAAAACGAAATGAACTGCCTTACAGTCTCGCTGAAATAAGAAAGCAAGCAAAACAATCGATTGAAGATGGCGCGGTGACGCAAGATTATCCTTTAGACCTTGAACTCGCCTATCAACATTTAAATGATGCGTTGGCGAGTGAAATGATGTGCGTGATGCGTTATCGTCACCATCAAATTATTGCGCAGGGGATTGATCGCCCACAAGTAGCGGCTGAATTTAAAGAACACGCAGATGATGAACAGCGACATATGATGATGATTGCAGAAAGGATTAACCAATTAGGCGGTAATCCTGATTTTAATCCGGGTACAGTGCTAGAGCGAACCGCAACAGAATATGGTTCTGGAAAAGATTTACTTAAATTAATTGAAGAGGATTTAATTGCAGAACGTATTGCGATTATGATTTATCGTGAGTTGATTAACTGGTTTGGCGCGGGCGATCCAACCACAAGACGGATGTTGGAAAAAATACTAAAAGATGAAGAAGATCATGCGGATGATTTGGCTGATCTTTTAAGAGCTAAGAAATAATGTAGGAACAAATAAAATGTGGTTTAAGCAAGCTAAATTATTTCAACTGACGGATGACAGTCGTTATACATCCACTGATTTATGCAAAAAACTTGAAGGACTTGTCTACCAAGAATGTTTGCCTTTTATGCCGTATGGCGCAGGCTGGGTCCCGCTCGTTGATGAGGGAGATGCACCGCTTGTGCAAGCAATGAATGGCTATTTCATGATTTGTTTACAAGTTGAAGAAAAAATATTGCCGCCTATTGTCGTGCGTCAAGAGCTTCTCAAAAAAATTAAAAATATTGAGGCGCTTGAGAATAGAAAAGTTGGACCACAAGAACGATATAATTTAAAAGATGAAATTACCTCGACATTGCTTCCTCGTGCGTTTAGTAAGTTGACTAAAGTCTATGCTTATATCGACACAAAAAATAATTGGATTATTCTAGGCACAGCCAATGCAAAGAAAACTGAACAGTTTATGTCTGTTTTTAGAAAATCGTTCGGTGATCATATGCACCCCTTTCAAATTAAAAAACTGGCTGTCATCATGACATCCTGGCTCAAACATCAAAATTATTCATCTTCTTTTGCAGTTGAAAAATCCTGTATGTTGCAGGATGTGAATCAACAAAGTCGTGTTATTCGCTGTAAGGAACAAAATTTATTTGCAAGCAGCATTCAAACGCTGATTGAAGATGGATGCGAGGCCAAACAACTCGCGTTGACGTGGCATGACTGCATTGATTTTATATTATCAGATGATTTATCGCTCCAAACCATTCGTTTTCATGATGAAATTGTGATGCAATCAAAAGAAATGGAAGCGGGCACTAAGCAGCAACAGTTCAATGCAGATTTTTTAATCATGACAGAGACGTTAGCGGGCTTGTTAAAAGATTTACTAGATTTGTTCGTTGACTCTCCTGCTAAAAATACAATACCAGCGGCACAATTTGCAATCGTTTAGAAGATCGTGCCAACACTCGGGCATGCGCAAGGGCGATCGTTGGATGGTTGTGCTTTATTTGACAATATATTTAACACTAGGCACAGCGGCTCCCGCTAAGCTCGCTGACAAACATGAATTGATCTCACTAAAAAAACGAGCAATAAACATCCAAACAATCTAAAATTGCCATCTATTCAACTAATTTGACACACACTGAAATGAATTTGAAATAACAGATTGCTTTGCAGCTCAAGTGAGCCGCCACACCTGTTACGATGTGCTAATATCATCTGACGTATTTTGCGATGAGTGTCTTCACTAATACTTTTTCGTGAAAGGTCACATTGATAGATTTTTTGAATAAACTCAGCGTCTGTTTTAATTTGCGAGTATTGAAATATAAAAACAGGATAAAATACCACTGTGTTGCTGAAGATAACGTTTGATTTACTTTGTATTCCGCCTCAGATAGCGAAAAATAATGGGAACGCTCAGTGTCTGAAAAGCAGGGCAGGCTAAAATAAAAATTGATTTCTTCATCTGAGAGGATAGCGATCCGTTTATTTTGTTTATTTCCGCGATTGTCTATTTTCATCGATGTCATACCCATAAAAGCCAGTAGCGGATACTACTAGACATTATGTTCTCGGTAAAGTATTCTGTGTTTAGGTCAATTTATGATGGTTACGAGCAATGCCAAATGCTAAAAAATTAACAAAAATTCCCAAAACTAATAGCCTGTCTTTAGACAAGGATTACATTAGTTTTCTTAAAAACATTCAAAGAAGATTGCAAAATGCGCAACTCAAAGCCGCAAAAGCAGTTAGTACCGAGCAAATTCATTTTTACTGGGAATTGGGCAATGATATCATCAAGCACCAAGGCGCCCAGCGCTGGGGGTCACATTTTCTTGATCAATTATCCCAGGATATGAGGAATGCCTACCCAGGGATGCAAGGTTTTTCCAAGCGAAATTTGGAGTATATGCGCCTTCTGGCGACTGTATTCCCGTTCTGGGAGACATTTACGCAGCAACCTGCTGCGCAATTGCCTTGGTCACATATACAGCTATTACTCGATAAGTATAAAGCTGATCCTATTAGATTTGCCTGGTACTCTGGAAAAGCAGTAGAAAATGGATGGTCGAGATCAAGCCTCAGTATGCATATCAAAAGTGACTTACATCAAAGACAAGGAATTGCTTCTGAAAAGGTATCCAATTACCGCGAAAGACTACCTTCCCCTCAGTCAGATTTAGCACATGAAATGTTAAAAAATCCATACAACTTTGACTTTTTAACAGTTTCTGAAGAAGCGCATGAACGTGAAATTGAAAATGCTTTAATAGCTCATATTCGTGATTTTTTACTGGAATTGGGGACTGGATTTTCTTTTGTTGGCACACAAGTTCCGCTTGATGTCGATGGCGAAGAATTTTTTATTGATATTCTTTTTTATCATTTGAAGCTTAGGAGCTATGTGGTTTGTGAAATTAAATCTAAAAAATTTAAGCCCGCTGATTTAGGTCAATTAAGTTTTTATTTGTCTGCAGTTGATAGCAATTTGAAACACGAAACTGATAATCCAACGATTGGAATCTTGTTGTGCGAATCAAGAAGTAAAATTATCGCAGAGTATGCTTTACGAAAAATTGATGCCCCAATCGGGGTATCGGAATATGCATTATCAAAAGCACTTCCTAAAGAATTAAAAACCGCCCTGCCCTCTATCGAAGCCATCGAATCAGAATTAAACGCATCTCTTGGGTCGGATGATGACAATGGCAAAAAATAAAATTCCATCGCCATTATTTGACAGCATTGAAAGTTTGAAAAAGCAAAATGGTTCACCGCAACTTACCGATGCGCAAAATAAAGATTTTCAAAAAGCGTGTGAATTCCTACTTATGTATAAAAATAATGAAATGACATTTGTTGCTTATCGTCGTGAAATTGAGCGTTTAATGCAGTGGTGTCATCTAAAATCGAATAAAACACTCAAACAGTTAAAGCGCGATGATATTGATCAATATATTCGTTTCTGCCAAAAACCTTTGAAATCTTGGATTGGTTTAAAAAAAGTATCGCGTTTTATCAAAAAAAATGGCGAACGAATTGCAAATAAAGAATGGAAACCATTTGTGGTTACACTGCCAAAAGCTCAAACTCATAAAGGTAAAAAACCTGATATCGAAAATTACACCCTATCTGAAAAATCATTACGTGAAATATTTACTATCACTGGCAGTTTTTTTAATTTTTTAATTCAGGAAAATTACACAGAGATTAATCCAGTATTTCAAATACGACAACGTAATCAATATTTTTCTAAACAACAAACAAAACGTGTTATACGTAAGTTACCTGAATTGCAATGGGGTTATGTCATCGAAACGGCACACTTGATGGCAGAAGAAAATCCATCACATGAACGCACATTATTTATTATGAATGCATTGTATGCAATGTATTTACGAATCTCTGAATTAGCTGCAAGCACGCGCTGGGCTCCACAAATGGGTCATTTTTATCGAGATAACGATGGTTTATGGTGGTTTAAGACACGTGGAAAAGGCAATAAAGAAAGGCACGTCGCAGTGAGCGCTGATATGCTCAATGCATTAAAACGCTTTAGAAAACATTTAAAATTAACAAGTCTCCCCTCGCCTGGTGAAACAACACCTCTTATTTCAAAGCAAACAGGGACTGGGCCAATGACCAGTACTCGCCCCATTCGATCATTAATACAGGAGTGTTTTGATCGCTCGGTCGTACGTTTAAAAGAAGATGGTTTTAAAGATGATGCACAGCAATTAATGCATGCAACAGTGCATTGGTTACGGCATACTGGAATTTCTGATGATGTAAAAATTCGCCCGCGTGAGCATGTTAGAGATGACGCTGGACATAGCAACAGCAGCATAACAGATAAATACATTGATGTTGATTTGCGAGATAGAAATGATACAGCTAAAAAAAAGAAGATTGTGCCTGTTGGTTTTGATGGTACAGAAAAGGGATAAGATATGCGGATTTACTAGAAATTCTTGCCTGATTTAAAAAACCTGGGTTTTTGCGGATAAAGTCAAAATACCCCAATATATCGATTTGATAAAAAATGAACGGTGCTATTTACCTTTTGAATCCAAGGTCCTCACGAAAAAACTACTTCCTGTAAGGAAAATTACATGAAATAACAAAGTTTAACAAAATATGACATAGTATGTCAAACTTTGTCTCTAAGTCGCTATAGTTTTAACATAGGCTGGACTTAAAGTTGTTTGTAGTAAAATTTTGCAATGAAATTCGTGGAGATATGTCAGCTCGACGGGGTTATTTTCGGTGCCCTGCGCCTTATCCATTTGCGTTACAATCATTTGCATGTTTGTGATATAAATCATGCCTACATTGCTGAATGAAAGGGTTTTGATGGTCGAGAACAAGCATTAGACCTCTTAGCGCCGCTATCTGGTGCGAGCTTTGGCAACGTCTTGCGATGACCGACAAGCGTATCTGGATTGTGCCAATGTGACATCCACTGCGCAGCGATATTCTGCCTTTCACAAACAGGTTGTAAAGCAGGCAGTGTGTCTGTTGCTCGTTTTGGTTTGTGTTTATTATAATAGGCCATCGTCACCAATTCGATTGATTCGCCAGAGTCTGTCTTACATCTAAAATGAGGGGGCGAGCATTCTATGTTACGCATCTCATGTTGACTATGCAAAACGAACGCACCGGTTTTTGCATAAACCAAACGTTGTGCAAGTAGCGACGAACGCGAAAAAACACGTATCGCTGTTCTCTTTTCATCATCAACACAATAATACCTGTCATCTTGTACATAGACTTGATCAAGACGCATGCTATTGTAGCACCTATCCTGATAACACTGAGATCGCTCGATAGAAGACAGTTCTCTTCTCTCCTGAAACCAGTCATAAGGAATGGGCGGTTCTATTTGAACGCGATTAATCGACTCATAACTATTATGATGCCGAGAGCAGTGAAGACAGCCTGAAGTAGTAGCTCTTGACACTGTTTGTAAAGAGCTGAATAAACTAGAATCAAGCAACGTCTGCAGTGATGCATCTGATAACGATAAAACCTGTTGCAAATCTTGTGTTGTTGTTGCTTGTGTCGAAATGTCGTCTAATTCTGCTAATCCTAATTGTGCTTTACGTGTGGGATTGGGTGATCGACGTGCATAAGGATGGAATCTTTTACTCGTACCGCGTGCTGCAACACCTCGATGATCTGCATGAGGAGATTCACCGCTGCCGAGCACGAGCGGCTCTCGTGATAACATCATTTTTTTATTTTTGCTATGACGACGCTTATACATAGCAGATCTCGTTTGTAATGGTATTTTCTCATTCTTACTCTTGTCCAACCAAGAATAATGATACTGCTCCATCTTACTGTCAGACAATCTTCGTTCAAAGATGATATCACGCATATCATATTGCTCATGCAACAGTACCGTGTCCTGCTGGGTAAGCAAGATGC
>Ga0155614_158_pt6 | contig 10275 bp, 10 predicted proteins | sample RifCSPhighO2_12_FD_107271 | JGI IMG/M metagenome (GOLD analysis project Ga0155614, IMG submission 107271) | Gammaproteobacteria bacterium RIFCSPHIGHO2_12_FULL_42_10
ATATTCAGAGCAGCAGACTTGGATAAATCATTCAGTTAGGCAATGCGTGGGCCAGCGTTTTTAATAGCGTCAGCTACCTGGAATCGTTTGAAATTTTCAACAAACTGTGTGATCAATTCGCGCGTACACTGATCATGCGCTGCTTGATCACTCCAAGCGCGAGTTGGATTCAATAAACGAGAATCAACATCGGCAATAGCCGTTGGCACTTCAAAGTTAAAATGCGGTAGCACTTCATACTGTGCATTTTTCAGATTACCATTCACAATAGCACGCACAACACTACGCGTGACTGGAATGGAGAAACGTTTCCCGCCTTGTCCATGCGCGCCACCCGTCCAGCCAGTATTAACTAAATAAACATCGGCATTGTGGTGCTGTAAACGTTTTATTAATAACTCAGCATACACTTGCGGTGGACGTGGGAAAAAAGGTGCGCCAAAGCAAGTGCTAAACGTCGGCTTAATACCGCTGCCTTGCCCGACTTCTGTGCTACCCACGAGCGCCGTATAGCCACTTAGAAAATAATATGCTGCTTGGTTCTGCGTCAACCGCGCAACAGGCGGCAAGACACCGTATAAATCGCAAGTTAAAAAGAGCACAGCGGAAGGTTCGCGGCCATTATTGCTCATGACACGCAGAGGAATATACTCGCGCGGATAAGCTGCGCGCGTATTCTGCGTTAAGCTCGAATCAGTATAATCAGGCGCTTTCGTGATAGGATCCAACACCACGTTCTCAATAACAGAACCATAACAAATGGCATTCCAAATCAGCGGTTCTTTCTCCTCAGAAAGATCAATACATTTTGCATAACAACCACCCTCAAAATTAAAGATACCTTCTTCACCCCAACCGTGCTCATCATCGCCAATTAAGAAACGTTCAGGATCAGCGGAAAGTGTTGTTTTACCTGTACCCGATAAGCCAAAAAAGAGTGCGGTGTCATGATCTTTGCCGGCATTAGCAGCACAGTGCATCGGCAAAATATCATGTTCTGGTAAAAGAAAATTAAGTACTGAAAACATAGCTTTCTTCATTTCACCGGCATATTGCGTACCACAAATTAGAATGCGACGTTTACTGAAATTCAATATAACAGCTGCGTCACCGTTTACATGATCGTGTACGGGATCTGTTTTCAATCCCGGGGTGCTGAGAATGGTCCATTGATTAGCGACTGCGGCATCAGATTGTGCTTCACGTATAAATAAAACGCGGGCAAAAAGATTATGCCAAGCAAATTCTGTGACCACTTTGACGGGAATACCTAACGTTTCATGAGCGCCGACTTTTAAATAAGACGTAAAGCTCGCATCTTTCTCGCTCAGATAAGCCTCTGCTTTTTCCCACAAGGCATCAAAATATTCTGGTAAAATGGGTTGGTTAATTTGATTCCAATCGACTGTTTTTTCAGTAATCACATCGCGCACAATAAAACGATCTTTTGGCGAACGGCCTGTTTTCTTGCCTGTTTTAACAACCAGTGCTTGGTTTTGGGCGAGTATGCCTTCATGACGATCGAGTGCTGCTTGCACAAGCTCTTCAATAGATAAGTTCACGTGGTTAATGGTATGCATAGCGCAAGTATCTTCGGTATCAAGCATGTTTTGTCTCCAGAGAAAATTAGCGGGATGTGCAACAGCCCGGATATTGTACCTGCAAAGGGGTGCAAGGAACAATCGCTATGCAATGATTCATATAAAACAACTTAAATAAGCCTGCCACCCGCGTTCACGATAGATTTTAGCGCGCGCCAAAGGGTCTTTCGCGTTGATGATATCTCGACCAACGATGATCACATCCGCTCCTTTCTCAATGATCGCACTTTCCGGCGTATGATATTGCTGCCCCAATGCATCACCACCCTCCTCAAACTTGATGCCTGGCGTAAAATAAAGAAAACCAGGATCATCCGAAAGCCGATGTTGCGATACAAATCCAATCACAAAATCACGATGCGCTTCTGCCATCTTCAATGCCTGATCTGAATAATTTTTATCCATTAAATGTCCCTGGCTACTCATCTCTGCTAGCAAAATCAGACCACGTTGCTTAGGATTTCCAACGGATGCCAATCCTTTGATAATGCCAGGCCCGGGCAAGATATGGGCATTTACAACATGCGCCCAGTCAGCAATACGATAAATGCCACCACCATATTGCAATTGCACGGTGTGACCAATATCTGCAAATTTGCGATCTTCAAAAATAAGAAATTGATGTTTATCAGCAAGCAACTGTAACTGCTCGGTCAGTTCCGGTGTAAAATCATCGATAATATCAATATGAGTCTTTAGCAGTGCAATTTCAGGCCCCAACTGATCTGCCAACTGTAGCAGTGTTTTTGCATGTGTCACATCCGCTGAAAATGCAAGATTGGTTTTCTTGACATCCATAAGATGCAGCAAACGCTTACAGAGAGGATGCGTTGCAAATTGGGCACGTGCTTGATAGGTGATGGAAGATTGCATGCGGGTATCTTATCAGCTCATCTTATGTGGGTCATCTGTAGTGATGATGGCGCGGTGGATTACGGCGCAAAAGCGCGCCTAATCCACTTTACGCTCAATACTCAATACAGGCATTTTTTAATAAGGGAGCGGAGGAGGCTCACCCAGCAAGCGTTTTTAAGATCTCTCTTTCATCAGCGCTTAGCAGTGTCGATGCTAATAATGTTTGCAGTATCTGCGAGAGCGTCAACACAGTATGTACGTGAAACTGTTTGGTAAGCGTCTCTTTTCCACCCTGTTCTCGATCAACAAGCACAATCACATCATCGATGACTAAATGAGCGTTGATTAAGTCATGCACCGTTTCAAGAATACTACTACCCGATGTAATCACATCCTCAATGACCAAACAACGATCGCCAGCTTTGAATTCACCTTCAATAGATTGTTTTGTACCGTAATTTTTCTTTTCTTTTCGACGCATAATCATTGGGATATTATGTTCTAATGAAAGCGTCGTTGCGATAGGTAATGCAGTATAGGGCACACCACACACCACATGAAATTGACATCGCGACACTTTCTCCCACATGATAGCGGAAACTTGTCTCAAAATATCCGGGTAAGAAATGATTTTTCTTAAATTAATATAAATTTTACTATCAAGCCCACTCTTTAATTTAAAATGGCCAAACTGAATCGCACCAATTTGGTAAAGGGAGGTAATGAGCGCTTGTTGATCATTCATTGAGAGACATCCGCATCAGAGGCCAAGCAACTAAACCACGCTTTCGTCGCATTCGCAATGGTCTCTGGTGTCCAAACAGGGGCTGATCGCCAATAATCAATATGATCGAGCATCACTTTAACACCTTCTTCAATCGCAACTTGCGCCTGCCAATTGAATTTAGCACGAATTTTACTCACATCTGCATGCGTCGTGTCCGGCTCTCCGGGGCGTTTAGGAATATAAGTAATATTTTTTGCACCTAATAATGCCGCTAACCGATTAATTGCAACAGGTTCTCGACCGCTACCCACATTAAAAATTTCACCGCTAATGTTGCTGTTTGCAGCGGTAATAATGGCATCAACTACATCACTGACAAAAGTAAAATCACGCGTTTGTCTACCATCACCGACGATTGTTAATGGTTTGCCAGCAAGTAACTGTGCGAGAAAAACACCAAACACGGCACCATAGGTACCCGATGTTCGTGCTCTGGGTCCATAAACATTAAAAAAACGTAATGAAATAACAGGCAATTTATACACTTGATACCAGTGCATCGCCAATTGTTCGCCTAGGAATTTTGTTAGCGCATAAGGATACTGTGGTGCAATTTTCGCACCCTCAGGTGTAGGATAAACTTCCGGGAATCCATAACAAGAGGAAGAGGCGATATAAACGAAACGCTTAATATTAAGTGCACGAGCAGCCTCAAGCATCACAAAGGTACCATCCACATTCGATCGATAATAATCATTGGGATGGGTAATGGACGGCACAATATCAGCACGTGCTGCTAAATGAAAAATACGTTCTGCGCCTTCACAGGCTCGATTCACAAAATCAACATCTGCTACATCGCCTACAACCAATTCAAATTGATTATTTTGTTGATGCTGCTCTAAATTACGCGGGTGCCCCACAATGAGGCTATCGATCACACGTACACGACGTCCTTCTTTCAATAAACGATCGACAAGATGGCTGCCAATAAACCCGGCGCCACCTGTTACAATATCTAAATTGGTTTGATTCATAGATTGGATCCTAGTTAGTATCCGTTACGAAATCCCAAAGCATTCGCGCAGCACATCTCGAAAATGCGGGGGGTTTTTGCCACAGAGTGCGATTGTGCTTGAACAGTCAAGCGTTGTAAACCGTGGCAGAAAGTTTTTTTGAAGACCACATTCTATCGCGTTTGCAGATTTTACAAGTGTTTGAGGTCGTTGGATCAATGCCGCAATATAACTGACTAATTCAAAATAAGAGACATCTTGCGATCCAGAAAGATGATAAAAACCAGGCTGTTTTTTACGTCCAATCTGAATCAGAGTCTCTACTACCTGTCTTAAAGAAACAGGTGCAAGCATCATATCACTGAATGCCTGAACAAGCTGATACTGCCTTAGCTGATCAACCCAATTTTTAATCAGAGGCATGTCCGGTTCAACCACTTTACTTAAACGAACAATAGCAAATCGCTCACAAGTTGATGCGATCATTGCCTCCATCTCTGCCTTTTGGCGACCATACTCATTCATCGGTTGACAAGCAGCATGGGTTAATTCAAAAGAACGCTCGCCAGAAAACACTTGATTCGTTGAAAGAAAAACAATAAACACGCCACGATCAGCAAGATGTCTTACAAGAGCGCCCATCCCATCAATATTGGCTTTGCGTGTTGCTGCAGGATCTGTTTCACATTGAGCTATACGACAAACGCCAGCGGTCAAATACGCCACATCAAATTGAACATCAGGAAATTGCCAAAGAGAAGACTCATCTAATAAATTTAAATAAAAGCAGGATGGTGCTGCTGGATGCCGATGCGTCGTACCAAAAACTGGCTCTTCTGCTGCTAAAAGCCTCGTAAAAAGCGCCGATCCAATATTCCCACCAGCCCCAACCACAAGCGAATAGCTAGCCATGAAGTATTCCACAAACAAGGACCACGAAGATACGGAGCGTCACGACTCCTCCGTCATTGCGAAACACACGCTTTTTGTGGGTTGAAGCAATCCAATAGAGGTAAATGCAGACTCTCTGGATTGCCGCGCCCTGCAAAAAAACGCAGGGCTCGCAATGACGGTCGTGAAAAAACAATCACGCAAAATAAATAAACCCATAATCACCCTGATAACCCCATTGTTGAAACAGCCATCGCCATCCTTCTGGTCGATGAAATGATTCACAAGTGAGCTGCCAATACAAAAGATTCGCTTTTTCTTTTTCATTGCGATACGACTCAATATTGCACCACTTATGCTGCTTGCCAACACGTTCCATCTCACGTACAGCAGATTCCAATTCATCGATAGATAAATTGTGAAAAGTATTAATTGAATAAACGAAATCAAAAGATTGATCGGGGAAAGGCAATTTTGAACAATGGCCAACATGCAAACGATCTTTGATTTCAAGCTTAGCATGTTCTACGGCATAACTGGAAACATCCATGCCAGTCACTTCAATGCCAGGCACCACTTGCGTCAACTCATATAATAAAAAACCTTTACCGCACCCAATGTCTAATACTTTATCGCCTGCTTTTAAACCGTAATGCTTTGCAATATCAACTGCAATCGAATGCCAACGACCATCATAGTGATAACCACCATAACCATACTGTCTTTCGCCATCCCAATAATCATGACCCCACAATTTAGCTTTTGCGGCACATTCTGATTTATCATGATTCACAACGCGTGCAACATAATCACGCTGCGTGCTTTTCTGATATTTTTCTAAAAAATTAATTTCCTGCATAGTAAATGAACCTCGATTAGTAGTTTTAACGCACTGACTGCATCATCATTTCAATAAATGCACAACATGTTTCATCAAAGGCGTTCGTTCAATGAAATGCTTGTTGCCCATAATATTTACTGCTTCCGAACCCACTACATTGCCAATAAATCCAACAATTTCTGCAGGTGCACTTTGGGCAACAAATAAGCTCGTAATCGCAAGCACCGCATCACCTGCACCGACACGATCCTTAATAGAAGTTGCAAAAGCAGGGACCGAATAAATTTCTTCGCCCCGTTTATATGAAAATGCACCTTTCACGCCATTTGTGACCACTGCATTTTTGAAATCAAACTCTTGCACCAGCTGTTTCATCTGATCAATCACAGAGATATGCTTTTGACGAAAATTAAGCTGGAGCTCACGATTTGCAATACAGACATAATCTGCTTTTTTGTATTTTGAAATACAGTTAAATCCATGATTACTAGCGTTAGCTTGCGTATTGACTGCCAAAAATTTTGATTTTTTTTCAATCGTTTCGATCGATGCATTATCTAACAGGCCATGTCCATAATCTGCAACCAGCACAACATCATTGATTGCGATGTGCTCATCAATACTTTTCAAAAATTCTTTTTTCTGACCGTCATCTGGATAGCAATCATCAATCTCATAGATTTCAAATAATTTCTGAGAAGAATATTCTTCAATATAACGACGTTTTACAATAGTCGGCGAATCATTTTTGTAGTGAAAAATAGGCTTCACATTGGGTTTTAAATTCGCACGAATAAAATCTTCATATTGACCATCTTTACCCAACATCGTCACACAGGTGACTTCCTCGCAAAAACTGCTCAAATGGTTGGCAACAGCTAAAATACCACCAATATACATTTCTTCTCGATGATACTTCGTTACCAAAACAGGTTCTTTCCCGGATTTGCCAATGGCTTCTCCGTAGTGATAGATATCAATGATGGTTTCACCAACAACCATTACTTTTAACTTTTGAGCGCCTTCAAAATAATGCATTAAATCGTTTGCGTTATATTTAGCCTTGAAGCTTTCTAAATAAGCAGTCACTGCTTTTGGATAAGCAGAAAAAAACTTATTCAATAAAGAAGATGAGCTAAACACAATGTCTTGCGTAAAACACAACTGCCCGCCTATCGCATGAACGGCCGCTTCTTCTTCGCCAATTTTGCCCGTAATATCTTTTTCAAATTCTTGATATTCAATACCTTTTACATAGAAATGCGGTTTGATAGCACAAATGGGTTCAACGGCGGTTGGATTCGGATTAATCACTACAAAATCAACAGCCGCCAGGGCAGCCAAGGCTTCAGCGCGTAAATGCTCAGTAAAATAAGGACGACCCGGGCCTTTGTTAACAAATTTATCTGCCGTAATTGAGACGATCAAAATATCGCCAACACTTTTGGCATGCTCTAAATGCTTAATATGTCCCACATGCAATAAATCAAACACGCCGTGGCATTGTGTAATTTTTTTCTCGTGTCGCAGAGGGGCTAATACCTGATCAATGTTATCAAAATCGATAATCTTAGCATGATGACGACGAGATCCTAACTTTGCATCATGCGATAAAATACGGTGTGATGTTGTGTTTTCAGAAACAGTATTCATAATTCTTCCTTATATAATTCAAATGCCGTGTTAACATCACCAAAATATTTAACCTGACCACCTTCTAAATACACGGCCTTATTACAAAATTGTCGAATCACATCATCCGCATGATTGGCCATCACGACAATATTTGACTGATTAAGCAACGTCACCATTTTTTTTCTGGCTTTTTCCATAAAATCTGCATCACCCGCACCAAAGACTTCATCAATTAAAAGAATATCCGGTTCAATACAAGAAGCAATAGCAAAGGCAAGACGCACAAACATACCGCTTGAGTAAGTGCGCATGGGCATCGATAAATAATCGCCCAGACCACTGAAATCAGCTATTTCTGCAATCTTTTCTTGAATCTCTTGGTGGGTCAACCCAAATATGGCACCGCGCACAGCAATATTTTCACGCCCCGTAAATTCATCTTCCATGCTATGTGTGATATCTAGCATGGGAGAAACTCGCCCTTCAATCTTTGCGTATCCTAAAGCAGGCTCATAAATTCTTGCAAGCAACCGTAACAACGTACTTTTGCCAGCACCATTGTGACCAATCAAACCAACACGATCGCCATCTCGTAGTGACAAGGAAATATTTTGTAAGGCATGGACAACAACACGATGCTTAGCATCTTCAACAACCGATCCCCCCGTTGCCATTCTTAAAAAATCTTTCTTAAACGATCGCGCGCTCACGTTGTACACGGGAAAAATAATGGAAACACCATTTAAATCTATCATGGCCATAGAGACTCACTTATAACCAGTAAACAATGCGCGATCGATGAGGCACAAAAAGGCGCATTGCAAAAAAAGCGCCTAGAATCGTTGCGCCAAGTACGATCGCCAAATGAAAAAATGTTGGTGCAACCCCCAATAATGGGGCACGAATCAATTCAAGAAAAGAATAGAAAGGGTTTAAAGAGATCAAAAATTGTTTATTGGGTGGTAGAACAGCAGGGCTCCACATAACAGGTGTCAGAAAAAATACAATTTGAATTAAGCTTTTAACGAGTTGCGAAACATCGCGATAACGCGCACAGGTCATCGCCAGAATAAGTCCGTAGGTCATGGCATTGAAATAAAGCACTAAAAATCCCGGGATCAACAATAGTGTATAAAAATTAATTTTAATACTCTCATGAAAAATAAAGTAAATCGGCAACATCACGAGAATATTATGAAAAAAAATAATAATATTTTTAGTCACGATTCGATGAATATAAAGCGTGTAAGGTAATTTAATTTGCTTAATATAATTTTCAGCGCCTATAAAGGCTTCTGTTTGTTCGGTGATAACCGTTGAGATGAAAGCCCAAGCAAGCATGCCTGCAACTAGAAAAGGATAATACTGATTTAAATCAGTACGAAAGAGGTGTCCATACAAAAATCCCATGGAATAAACGGTGATTGCCATACTGAGCGTAATCCAAAAAGGACCCAGAATAGAACGACGATAACGCAACTTAATATCTTGATAGGCAAGTAACAGCCAAATACGCCAGTGCGTTAGACCTTCCTTTATATCGACCCAGGCAAGATCGGATTGCCTAGATTGCAACCGAAAATCAATCGACTGCTCCATCCTATCGCAAACATCTACGTCCACATGTTGAACACCCAACAAATCAGGTTCGGTTTGCATCACCATCGAAGCAGCTCTCCTGCTTATCCATTGCCTTTTAAGCGCACGAGCATAGCATGCGGTGCAGAAAGTGACAATTGCTCAAGCCATCTGACCCCGCAACAAGTGCGGGGTGACAGGATATATGTTTTGTCACCCCGCACTTGTTGTGGGGTCTGGTGGGTTAATCATGCACCTTATTCCAGTCATCTTTATAGCAATTCCGTTAAGACATGCCGTGCGAATAAATGCTATTGCCGTCCACTCACTAACACCCTATAATCCCACAACATGGATATCCGATCAGACATGAGTAGTCAACCTACTCTCAAAGGCCAAGCCTATTGGGACGCCTCCATTACACTTTCACAATCTGCAAAGCATCATTACACACCAGAGAACATTACATCGCCCTATGCCAATCATGGTGTTGATCTCACCATTTTTGTTTCTTGCTACAATGAAGCAGTATTTATCGTCGATACGCTCAATACCATCATTACAGCCATGCAGATGACTCGCAAAACGTTTGAAATTATCGTGATCGACGATGGCTCTAAAGATGAATCACTGGTATGTGTGAAGCATTACATCGAACAGCACCCTGATGTGGATATTATCTTGCGTGCTAATAAAAAAAATAAAGGGTTAGCGCAAAATTACGTAGATGGCGCTTTCATGGGTCGAGGGAAATATTATCGGCTATTCTGTGGCGACAATTCTGAGCCGACTGAAACCATCGTTAAAGTGGTCAATGCCATCGGAGAAGCAGATATCATTGTGCCTTACTACACGCTTTTCCAAAATAAAAGCTCTTACCGACAAATGATTTCTAAAATCTATACAAAAATCATTAACATCATTAGCGGAAATAAAATACGCTACTACAATGGACTCCATATTCATTTACGACACAATATTATGCGTTGGCACGCCAACACCCGTGGTTTTGGATTTCAAGCCGCTCTGCTGTGCACGCTAATCAACCTTGGCTTTACCTACAAAGAAATCGCTGTTATCACCATTGAACGTCGCGGTGGTCGCGGCAATGCAATCACCTGGAAAAATGTC
>Ga0155614_127_pt4 | contig 10158 bp, 7 predicted proteins | sample RifCSPhighO2_12_FD_107271 | JGI IMG/M metagenome (GOLD analysis project Ga0155614, IMG submission 107271) | Gammaproteobacteria bacterium RIFCSPHIGHO2_12_FULL_42_10
ATCTACTAATGGCAAAACATCTTTTGCGCCAACACGTGGTGGATCCAACAACAGCTTATGATATCGATTTTTCGCCCAGGGTGATTCTGGATTAGGCAGCTCTAAATTAGCAGCAAAATATTGCACATTATCAATATGATTGTGCTGTGCATTTTCATATGCACGTAACACCATTTCTTTTGAACCTTCAACGCCCACTACCTTAGCTGCGCGCTTTGCAAGCGGCAACGTAAAATTACCAATCCCACAATAAAGATCAAGCACGTCATCGTTTGGTGAAACAGCAAGCAAGGACATCGCTTGCGCAACCATTAAACGATTCATTTCCAAATGAATTTGCGTAAAATCAAGTGGGTGAAATAGAAACACTAAGTTCTCATTAGGCAACGTATAGGTCAGCCGCTCTTCTCTACCGCCTTGGTGCAATTGAATCAATGGTTGTGGCGGATTTTGCGCAATATAAATATCGATTTTGTGTGTTGCGCCAAATGCAATTAATAATGCCTGATCAGTCTCTTTAAGCGGCATTAAACAACGAAAAATAAGCGCAACTTCTACATCACCTACTGCCACCTCAATCTGAGGGATGTGACGACACACTGAAAGCGCACTGATCAAGGTTTTTAGTGCATCAAATGCACCACCTACACGCGGATGCAATACAAGACAGGTGTCAAGTTCAGCAAGATGATGGCTAGATTTTTCTCGAAAACCGATCAATAATTTATCTTTTTTATCTACCCACTTCACACCTAAGCGTGCTTTTCGTCGATAACCCAATGTCTCTGCAACAAGTGATGGTAAAATTTCGTTGGGCGTGACCTGTCCTAACGATTTTAATTGGTCCAGCAACAACTGTTGTTTAAATGCAATCTGTGCATCCATCGTCATATGCTGAAGACTACAACCGCCGCAATCACTAAAATGCGGACAAGGTGGCATGACACGTTCAGGCGCTGCTTGCAAGATAGCGGTGACTTCTGCTTCCAAATACTTGCGATGTTTTTTAACAATCCGATAATTCACTTGTTCGTCAGGCAATGCGCCCGCAATAAAAATCACTCTATTATCATCTGACGATGCAATACCCCGTCCATCATGGCTTAAGCTACGGACCGTGCCGGAAGCAAAATTAGTTTTAGTGGATTTCATGTGAGTTGATCATTCCCTTAAGCTATTATCCAATTCATCATTTCCAGTTGTCATCCTGAGGCTGTCATCGCAAAAAACTTAGCCTCTGGATGACAGTGCATAATTAGTTCATTAATTAATGTGCATTAATTACGTGCATTGTTAAAAAATGTACTATACTAGAAGTGTAGGTGCTCTGTATAGGATTTCGGTCCCGCACCTTTTAGTAATCAGATGAGAGATTCGATAGGGTTGCGGTGTGCATGTCTTTAAGCAAGTGCTGTTTTATTAGCTGCTTTAAAGAAAGCCTAAAGCCATCCTGAGATCTCCAAAAGTCTACACAAGCTGGTTGCGCGGACCGCATCGCTTCCCAGAGCGCTTTTTTATTGCTATAACTATTGACTATGCCTTCCAACAATCTAAGCATTGCACTTGAAGATCAGTATGGCGCGCACCACTATGCGCCATTACCTGTTGTCCTTTCACGCGGACAAGGCGTTTATCTGTGGGATGATACCGGTAAACGTTATCTAGACATGATGAGCGCCTATTCTGCAGTCAGTCATGGACATTGCCACCCCAAGCTCGTTAAAGCACTGTGTGAGCAAGCGAATCAGCTCACGATCGTCTCTAGAGCTTATTATACTGATCAGTTAGGCCATTTTTTACAATCGCTTGCAACGCTCACGGGTTTTGAAAAAATACTACCCATGAATACGGGCGCAGAAGCTGTAGAAACAGCTATCAAAGCCGCGCGCAAATGGGCATACACTGTTAAAGACGTGCCTTGCGATCAGGCAGAAATCATTGCTTGTGCTGGCAATTTTCACGGCCGCACGCTCGCTGTCATCGGATTATCAACAGAATCGCAATACCGTGAAGGCTTCGGGCCTTTTCCGCCTGGTTTAAAGACCATTCCCTATGGCGACATCCATGCCTTAAAAGAAGCGATTACACCCAATACAGCGGCTTTTCTGGTGGAACCCATTCAAGGTGAAGGCGGCATCATTGTGCCACCTGCAGGATACTTAAAAGCCTGTTTAGATATTTGTCGTGCAAACCGCGTACTCATGATTTGCGATGAAATACAAACAGGATTAGGTAGAACGGGCGCACTACTTGCTTGTCAGCACGACGGCATCAAACCAGATGCAGTCGTGCTGGGTAAAGCACTAGGCGGTGGCATGTTGCCTGTTTCTGCTTTTCTTAGCAATCGCGAAGTGATGGATGTTTTTACACCTGGCGGTCATGGCAGCACATTTGGCGGCAATCCGCTGGCAGCGCATATCGGAGCCGTCGCGCTCAAAATACTCATTGAAGAAAAGTTAATTGAACAAGCGAAGACATTAGGAAAGTATTTTCAAGAACAACTCAAAACCATTACGTCATCTATCATTCGCGAAGTACGTGGCAAGGGCTTACTCATTGGAGTGGAAGTCAATGCACACTACTCTGCACGTAGCCTTTGTTTGAAACTGCTAGAACAAGGCGTACTTTCGAAGGAAACGCATAGCACCACGATTCGCTTTGCACCACCACTTGTTATCACGAAAGATCAAATTGACGACGCTGTTCGTATCTTTAAATCAGTATTAGAAAGTAGTGTATTATAAGCAACTCCGTAAATCATGACCGCAAACGGAATCGCCCAAATTAAACCCACCAATAAAAGAATCGCGCCCATCATCAACGCGCCCATTTGACAGCACACAAGTAATAACAACCGCAACACATTGCCTCGTGTCGCATGAAATGAAACACATGTTGCGCGCCACGGGCCCATCGCACGATCAATAACCAATCCTCGCGCAAACAGCATACGCATGATTAAAAATAAAAGAATCATACTGCCTATCACAACCCAAATGGTCCATGCGATATGAATCAACACATGATGAGCTTGCACAGCGCTATCAGCCAGATTGCTGTACCAGAGTACGGGCAAAAAAACAAAAATTACCAAAATGGCTGTAAAAATCAAAAACTGAATCAGGTAAACACCTATAATACCTAATGCAATGCGTCGTTCAAATGATCGAAAAACTTGCGAATAATGAATGGAGGCATCGCGTGCACGCAAAATGCCTAAATAAAGTAATCCGGCCTGCAAAATAGTGACAATTAGACGCCCTAGCACATTAATCAACGAAGAAGCGAGATGAGAAAACGAATAGGTGATGCCTGAGATGAGACCCATCGCAAATCCAAGCAATAGAATCATGGCAGCAGCAGCCAGGAATATTTTTTTTGAGCCAACTGTTTTTGTATAGGCAACGGATAAAGTCGTTTTAATCGGCAAGACAAGAGAGGTTTCGTTCATAGTGGCTCCGCTGAAATGGTAAAACCCGCAGCAAGCAATGTGTTGTATAGCAAAACAGCAACTGTCATCGGTCCGACACCGCCAGGCACAGGTGTAATCCATGCTGCTCGTTCGGAGGCAACACTAAATTCAACATCTCCTGTCAATTTACCATTAGGCAGACGTGAAATACCAACATCAATCACCGTTGCACCTTCTTTGATGTCTTTACCTGTAATTAAACCAGCCCGCCCCACCGCTGCAACCAAAATATCTGCTTGGCGAATAAAATAAGAAAGGTCACTTGTAAACCGATGACACAGGGTCACCGTTGCCCCTGCGATGAGCAATTCAAATGCCATCGGACGGCCAACGCTATTTGATGCGCCTACAATCACAGCGTGTTTATTTTTGTATACTTGTTGAATATGGTCAAGCAACATCATCACACCGAAAGGCGTACATGGCCTCAACAACGGCTTTCTCTGGGCAAGACGACCCAAGTTGTAGGGATGAAACCCATCGACGTCTTTATGCGGATCAATGCACTCAACCAGTGTTTGTGCATTAACATGTTGAGGTAATGGCGTTTGGATTAAAATGCCATGAATGGTAGGATCTGCATTCAGTTGACGGATAAGATCGATTAAATATTGTTCGGTCGTCTCAACGGGTAATGCGTAATGGTGTGAGTGTATGCCAATCTCCTCACAACCCAAGCGTTTATTACGAACATAGATCACAGAAGCAGGATCTTCGCCAACAATGATCACAGCCAAGCCTGGCGTTTGTTTGTCTTTATTACATTCCGCCTGCAAGGTATGTTTCAATCGCGCCTTTAGCGTGCTAGCAACAGATTTACCGTCGATGATGTTGGCTGTCATCCGCGTAATGTAACATAAGCAAATCACCCTTGCACAGAATTGGCTGAAAACGTATGATGCTGTAATTTTATTATAATAGAAGAAAACACGGGGTATAGCGCAGTCTGGTAGCGCATCTGCTTTGGGAGCAGAGGGTCGGGGGTTCGAATCCCTCTACCCCGAAAATAAGTAAAAGCGCCCGTAGCTCAGTCGGATAGAGCATCGGCCTTCTAAGCCGAGGGTCAGAGGTTCGAATCCTCTCGGGCGCGTGTTTGGTAAATTATCGTTGCAATCAATCGATATGGCGGACGTAGCTCAGTTGGTAGAGCCCCGGATTGTGATTCCGGTTGTCGTGGGTTCGATCCCCATCGTTCGCCCAAGTTATAAAATCAGGGCCGTTAGCTCAGTTGGTAGAGCAGCTGACTCTTAATCAGCGGGTCGTTGGTTCGATCCCAACACGGCCCATGTTATTGATCGATATAGTAAAATTCTAGTTTCCGCTGATTCCACAAAATGATTAAAAACGCCTCGGGGTTCCTTTGTTTGTTGAAACCAGATAGTAATATTTACTTCCTTTTGGTAAAATCGCACGATACGCATTTGCTAAATATAGACACAAAAAAACTATTGTAGACTAAAATAATGACATCACGTGAAATATTTATACAATTTTTGCTAGAGAGTCAAATCACATGTGATATACCACATGATATCCGTGATGACGATACCGTTTTCGATTCTATTCAGGACGTTTGCAAAAAATTAATTGCATCCAAACCTTCACTTTTAAATTCGCGTAACTTAAAGAATCTAAAAACGTTGTTGCAGGTTGCGCGTGATGGTATCTTTTTCACGGGTGTCTACAATGGTCAATTTCACTCTCAAAAGCCCGCAGTATTTAAAAATGCTATCAATAAACTATTCTCAGAAAATCCTTCTTTGTTGAGTCAAGATACATTTGATGGTCTCTGCCGTATAGCGACAGCAAATCTAGATCCAATGGATATAGATTTTGTTGCACAATGTTTTATACAAATGCAAAAATTACATCTTCTTACGAAAAATAATATTCAGGCTTTAGTTGAGAATGTGGTTCATGCGCCTCTACGGTATAAGTTAGCGCAACGCATGCTGAGGATGTCTGCTAATGGAGATACAGAATCTATAGATGGCCCAAGTTTATCAACATCTAGCCGTGCTAAGACGTTTAATGATTTCTTCAAAGCCTGTTCTTCGTTGAAACAGGAAGATTTTAATTCAGTAATGCGTTGTAAAACGAACCAAGATGTTGATGCGATATCTAGCTTTATACAGGAATTTCATGAAAAGGGATTAGATACACCAGCTAGTCAATATCACCAGCAATTAGCTGCACGTCAAACACGTACAAAAATCGTAGTAGCTCTTGCCATTGTGTTGACACCTATCTCACTGATTTTCAATTTACCCTGGTGGTTTTATAAAAAACATAAAGAACCTATCAAAAAGTTAACATTAACATTTGATGAAATGCAAGCAATCAAAAATAAGCGGCAACATTGGCGAAATCAGTTTATTAAGAATGATGCTAGCATTGCCAAGAGACAAAAAGATGTTCAGCACAAAAAAATATTGTTAGCGCAAGATGTGGCGAAAAAAAATAGCGTCTTTCTTGTTAATAAAGAAACATACAATAGATATAAATTTTTTGGTATGCATGATCGTAATTATCTGAATCAGGCTACACCTGAAAAAGTGAGGAAACTAGGAATAAAAATATAAAAACAATCGATGGTGAGGAATATGCACTGTTTATCTTTGCAGGGAAATTATCAATAAAAAGATAACGCAATGTTAGCTTATGACTTTGAATGAGTTGATAACTTATTCATTATCTTATCTTGACATTTAGGCGTTGTTGCGTAAATCACTGCACTAATCGTGCCCGCGCCCGTGTGCTACTCTATGCACACATCTTTTTATTAGATAGAATTCCTGTATTTAAAATTATGGAATAGAAATAATGGATTATGAGATAGGTTATTTTAAAGATGAGCGATTAAAAAAAACGGTGCGTATCTTTGCCGATCAATGATTGAACAAGAAACAGTTTGCTTGAGAAAATTAGGCAAAACTAGAGCTGGGGAAGTGAAATTGGGAAGATGGTTAGCAAATGAGAAGGTAACAAAAGAGGAATTAGGGCATTATATTTGCGAGCGATCCCGCTCATTGGTAAGCAATCGCCATGTTTTAGCAATTCAAGATACAACGCAACTTAATTACGTTTCTAAAGAAAATCGAATAAAGGGCTTGGGTCCATTAGGGAATGGCACCACTTGCAAAGGTTTTTTATTACACGCAATGTTAATTGTTGATGCGCAAGCCAATACTTGTTTAGGTCTTGCTGGTTTAAAAAGCTGGGTTAGAGATCCACGTGAAAAAGAAAAAAGGAAAAGTAGAGTATATCGAAACCGATGCCTTGAAGAAAAAGAAACGTTCCGATGGGTTGAAATGGCAGACACAGCAAAGGAACTGTTATCCGAATGTGAGGAAGTGACATTTGTTGCAGATCGAGAAAGTGATATATATGAAAAATGGGCAAGAATTCCAGATTCCAAGACGCATATGCTTGTTCGATCTAATCAAGATAGGCGTTTAACAAACGGCATGAAATTAACAGCGTATGTTGATCAGCTAGAAGCGCATTATTCATACGAAGTAGATGTATCACCAAAGCCCGGAAAAAGAATAGCCCGCAAAGCGAAAGTGACATTGCGTTTTGGCCAAGTAGAAATAAAGAAACCCGTTGAAGGCATCGATAGAAAAGCTCTCTCCTCACTGAGATTGCATGTAGTTGATGTTCGAGAATTAAATGAAACTAGTGGCGAAGAGGAGCCTATTCACTGGTGTTTATTAACCACTCATGAAATAAAAACAACAGAGCAAGCGCTGCAAATAGTCAGTTGGTATTGCCAGCGTTGGCATATCGAACAATTTTTTAGAACACTACAAAAGCAGGGATTAAAAGTCGAATCGAGTCAGGTAGAAACCGTTGAAGCATTAATGAAGTTAGTAACGGTTGCATGCTGTGCCGCCTTGCAAATTATGCAGCTAACGTTGGCAAGGCATGGTAAGGATCAACTGGCCTCAGTAGTATTTAATGAAAATGAAAAAAAGCTATTATCAAAATTACAAAAAACCTTAGAGGGAAAGACGGAGAAACAAAAAAACCCCTATCCTGAAGGTATGTTATCGTGGGCTGCTTGGATTATTGCACGACTGGGTGGCTGGAAAGGGTATAAATCAGAAAGCCCTCCAGGACCTATCACAATGTATGATGGTTTGAAGCGATATCAATCAATTTATGAAGGATGGACGCTTCTAGATGTGTGCATAGAGTAGCACACGGGCGCGGGCACGATTAGTGCAGTGATTTACGCAACAACGCCAGTGGGCTGACTTAACACATTGATTTAATTGTTGATATTAGTTGTAGCCTGTTGCCATTTTTTCTAGAGAGTCAAATCACATGTGATATACCACATGATATCCGTGATGACGATACCGTTTTCGATTCTATTCAGGACGTTTGCAAAAAATTAATTGCATCCAAACCTTCACTTTTAAATTCGCGTAACTTAAAGAATCTAAAACGTTGTTGCAGGTTGCGCGTGATGGTATCTTTTTCACGGGATGTTGTCCTCCATATATTTGTACGATGGTTTTGATAATCTTTTTTAGCGTTTTCTTTTCATCGCTAGTCAAATGGAAATGCCATTCTTTCCTTGGTACACTTTGTCACGGTGAAAGCCGTCCTGATTTTTCGGTAAGAGGATGAACCTTATAGGATTATTTTGGCTTCCACCACTTTTTTGATGAAATATCCAGGTTAATCCGCGTCTGATTAAAAAGCAATCATTTTTCGGAAAGCAGGTGTTAAAAAATGAAAAACCCTTATTTTGATTTAATTAGTACTATTTGGCGATATGGGGTGCCATGGAGAAATGCTATTGTTGGCTATTATTTTGCATACGTAATAGCTCAAGCTGCTTTGGGTTTAAGCCCATATGCCTTTGGACGCACCATTGATTTGCTGCAAAATTTTAAGCCTGAGCGTCTTTCGGAAGTTATATTTTGGTTGGTTATTGGTGTGGTTGCAATACTGGTGTTTTGGTTGTTTCATGGGCCTGCGCGTATCGTTGAACGGACTGTAGCGCTTAAAATTCAGCAAATTTATCGACTCCATTTGTATGAGAAATTATCGCATTTACCACTTAACTGGCATCAGGATCATCATTCCGGGAATATTATTACGCGCCTTAATCGTGCAGCTACAGCACTGCGCCAGTTCGCGGAAAATCAATTTATTTATATCGAAACAATAGTCAAATTTTCAGTTTCTATCGGATTTTTGCTGTGGCTTTCTATTCCAGTAGGTATCCTGAGCGTACTTGCTTCTTCAGTGGTAACTTACATAGTTATTTTGTTCGATAGAAAATTGATCCCACTTTACGCTGCTGAAAATGAAATCGATAATCATGTTGGTGCGGTTTTATTTGATTATATCAGCAATATGACAACTATCTTAACGCTTCGCCTGGGTGAGTTGACTCACACCAATTTATCCCAACGCATGATGGTAGTGTGGCCGTTTTTTCACAAAGAAAATTTTTTGAACGAAACAAAATGGTTTGTGATGATGATGTCATTGTCTATTGTACAGGCAGTCCTTTTGATTGGTTACATCATCCATACTCTGCATGTGACAGGCGGTATCATGATTGGTCTGGTTGTGATGATTTTCCGTTATCAGTGGGATCTTGGTACTGTATTTCATGATTTGAGTATGCACTATAGTGAGCTTGTGCGCATGGATACGGATATCAAGGGAATGCAGCCCATTTTAAATGATATTAAAAAATTGGCGCATTTGCCTCAAGGTGCAGGAACGGCTAGGCAGTGGCACGCTTTTCAGGTGAAAGAATTATCTTTTTATCATGCGAGAAAGTCTGAGCATGGTCATGTTATCAATCGAGTTGATTTTTCGGTAAAGCGCGGTGAGAAAATTGCGTTGATAGGTGCGAGTGGCGGTGGTAAGAGCACATTGTTAAATCTTCTCTCTGGGCTTTATACAGCATCTCATGTGCAATTAACCATTGATGGAGTGTCCTTTGATTCTTTGGAGCCACTACAGGCTATTACCACGTTGATTCCACAGGATCCAGAGATCTTTGAGAATACAATTGCCTTTAACATTACAATGGATTTACCGACAACATTGGATGATATGCAAAATGCAACCAAGCTTGCTGGGTTCTTGCCCGTTTTAACCACTTTGCCATTGGGATTTGAAACGGATATTCGTGAAAAAGGACTCAATTTTTCAGTCGGTCAAAAACAACGATTAGCATTGGCACGTGGATTATTTGCTGCTCGTTTTAGTTCGCTCATTTTAATGGATGAGCCTACTTCTAGCGTTGATTTGCTAACAGAAAAAGAAATTCTTTCTGGTATCATTGGCGCTTTTCCGGATGCTGCGATGATTGTGTCACTGCATCGGTTGCATCTTTTGCCGCAATTTGATTCCGTTATTATGTTGAGCCATGGAAAAGTGGTAGCTCACGGTCCTACAGCCGAATTGCTGCGTCATTCAGGGCCGGTACGTGATCTATGGGTGGCTTACTTATAGCCAAGACACGAGTTTGGAATGAATAAACCACAAAATAAGATGCAATACGAGCCCTCCATGATTACTCATCAATCCTCAATTTCAGAGAAAATTGCAATCTTCCGCTCTTTTTTTCGCGGACGAGAAGATGTATATCCTCGCCGATTTGAGAATCGCAAATCAAATAAATCAGGATATGCTCCAGCATGTGGCAATGA
>Ga0155614_111_pt1 | contig 10094 bp, 13 predicted proteins | sample RifCSPhighO2_12_FD_107271 | JGI IMG/M metagenome (GOLD analysis project Ga0155614, IMG submission 107271) | Gammaproteobacteria bacterium RIFCSPHIGHO2_12_FULL_42_10
AAGCATTTACACGCGCATTTGGGCATACTTATGGGTAATGATATGCCCTCACCCTGTCGGGCAAAATATTATTGCACTGATGCGCGTTAAAATAGGGAAAAATTGATTTAAAAATTCATGTTATCATGCGGACATGAATAAAGATGCTTTTGAAAAATTACAAGAAGCTTACACATTACGCGGTATCGCGCTACATCAATTGCATGAGCGCGTTGCATCCTTAGAAGAAGAAATAGTTCGACTGAAAGAGCTCTTACAATTACAGCAGGAACGCTTATTTGGCAAAAAGAGTGAAACAAGTAGTAGCATCCTTCATTCGCCGATATCTGCCATTAAGGGTGCTCACTCAACTGAATCCATTCCTGAATCAAAAACCACTGCAGTGAAATCACATGTTCGTCATGTTCCACCCCGTGGTAAACGCCAATTAGATATCAGTCATTTACCTAAATATACAGTCATGCATGACCTGCTTGATGCTGAAAAAGGATTAGTTGTTTTTGAATTTAGTTTAACGCGCAAGGGCTCTGTTGCGGATGAGCGCCTCAAGGAATTTAAAGGTTTGATACAAACCGATGGCTACGCAGGGTATACGGTCTTACGTAAGCGTGATGGTATACGTTGATCATTAGCTCTATCATTAATGATTTGAACCCAAGGGTTTACATTCACTATCTACTCACAAAGGTGCATCAATTAAGACGTGGGGAGATTGATCCTGTAAGCTTGCTTCCAGACCGCATTAACATTAAAGAATTAGAAAATTTTGCCATAGAGCAAATTGAATTTGGAAAAAAAATGTTATCTGAATTTAACACGTCATAGCAATTGAAAATGTTTTATAAAATTAATGCGGTCTTTTTTATGCTTGTTTAATTATCTAATTTTTATAAACTATGTTGTAGGTGGGATTATTGGGGGGATACGCTCAACAACGCTACTTGCCTGCGTATTGCTTGATAACGAATCGATCAATTCAAAGGTGGCATCACGCCGTGATGTAAGAAAAGAGTAAATTTTGTCGCGAAAACTTTTAAATCTATTTACAATTGATTCCAGCATGGAGCAGCTTCCTTTCCATAATCTTTTTCTTAGTCGAAAAAAACTAGAATAGTAAAGCTGTTCCGTACGCATTAAAAGATCAATGTGTTAGCCGCAGCAAATCTGGTGGCTGGTGCTGTTGTCCAAAGTCCAATCCAAAGGGACGCGGACTACCTATCGGAAATCTTACCAGCCAAGTATTGGCCAATTTTTACATGAATCCCTTTGACCATTATATTAAACATGATTTGGGCATGAGATACTATGGGCGTTATGTCGATGATTTTGTTTTAGTGCACGAAGACAAGACTTATTTACAAGCTATTATTCCTAAAATTGCACAATTTTTAAATGACGAACTACGATTAAACCTGCATCCACGTAAAATGCATTTGCAGCATTACAGTAAGGGCGTGCATTTTTTGGGTGTCACGCTAAAACCACACCGGATTTATATCGGCAAACGCACAAAAGGCAATTTTTATAATGCAATTGCTCGCCATAATGGCCATAATGCGATTGCTAGCCAAAGTCAGCCCACTAAGGACGAGTAAACAGCTTTTTTGTGCATCATGAATTCCTACCTGGGTATCTTGGCACATTATAATACTTATCGTTTAAGGCGGCGTATGCTAAGAAAGCATCTCTCTATTTGGTGGTGGAACTTAGTTTATTTCAGCGGTAGTTGCAGTAAATTAGTGCCCAAACAAAAAACAATAAAATAAATTCAACGTGAAAGTTATAAATCATGCCTACTTTAACAGCAAGTGCATTTAATTTAACAGTTAAGGTAATTTGCCAGCCTATACCCAAGAAGCATCAGGGGATGATTGAGTGCGACTCACAACAGTTTTATTTAGCCATTCCTGAGGTCGCACATTTTCTTGCGCTACCGACACAAAATCAGATTTTGATTGAAAAAATAAACCCAGATATACCTGATGATGTTATTCATACCTGGCTGTACGGTACGGTGTTTGCTTATATTCTTCAATACCATGGTTATACCGTTTTGCATGGCTCAGCCATCTTAATGGACAATCGCGCTGTTATTTTCAGCGGCCAATCTGGCGCTGGAAAATCAACGTTGGCCAGCGCATTCATGCAAAAAGGTTATCCCTTTATCACCGATGATTTGATTGTCATTAAACGTAATGAGCAGGCGCAATACTGCATTATTCCAGGTCCGACAAAATTAAAACTTTGGCAAGATTCGATGAAACATTTTAATCATGATATCAATAAAGCCACACCCATCAGCTTAAAAGATGGCAAATATGCCTTGCAAGTAATGAATGCCTCTACTGAACTCATGATTCCCATTGCGGCTTTTTATGAACTTAATAATAACAAACAAACCAAAGTGCATCATTGTGAAACATTAAATAGCGCAGAGTCATTAAAAACATTGATGCAAAATGCCTACCGTTATTTTATGTTAAAGCCCTTGGGCAAACTACAAACATTTTTTCATGACTGTCATGGATTGTCTCAACAAATTGCAGTCCATAAACTCACGCGGACGATACAGATTCATGAGCTTACTCAAATAACACAGCGAATCGAATTAGACCAGGGAGTCAACGTATGAATCATTTGCAATCTATTATTGGCAGAGCCACTCAAGTTTGTTACACACAAATTGCCCACGATGAAATCGTCATTTTAAATCCGATTGATGAAAATTTTTATCATTTAAACGAGTCCGCTGTTGATTTGTGGTTATCACTCGAAACACCGAAAACGGTCTTAGAATTAGCGCAAGTGCTCGCCAAAAAATATGCAGGCCATGCAAAATTATACCAGCAAGATGTCATAGATTGGATAGATGACACAAAGCAGAAAGGAATATTGATAACCATGGAAAACGTGAATGCTACAACCCATGCTTAAAATTACGCCTCAGCAAATCAGCCATCATCTAACCTCTATGCATGAGCTTATACGAATCACGACTGATTTTAATCAAATGTGTATCGATTATATGCTATTAAAAGGTATTCCTTTAAATCAATTGCTGCATGGCAATCAATTGGTTCGTTTATCACGTGATATGGACATTCTCATTCAATTCAAAGACCTTCAGCGTACACATCAGTATTTGATTGCCAATGGTTATCAATTAGAGCCATCCGTATCCATTGACGATTTAATTCGAGCATCGTCTTGTTTAACGCCCTACCTGGATGAAATCGTATACTGGCATCCCCATAAAAGGATTGCGCTGGATATCAAATGGCACATTTCAAGCCTCAACTGCTTCGGAATGTCCTGGTGTAACCTGGAAAACCATGATGTGATTGCTATTCTCGGACAGAATATCCGGATTCTAAAACCTGAACAAAATTTTTATTATCTCTGTACTCATGCAGCAAAACATCACTGGGAGCGTGCGCAATGGCTGAAAGATTTGAGTGTATTCAGCCAGAAAATTGCTTTATCCTGGGATAACGTTATCTCGTTAGCACAAGAAACAAAAGCCAGTCGACCCTTGTTGGAAGCCACCCTGTTATTGCGGCAACATCATGCCATTCAACTGCAATCCATCCCCCATTCTTTATGGGATAAACTAATCGTCAACCTAAGGCTAACCGTTATTCAGTCCAAATGGTTCAAACGCTATATGGCCACACATCGATCCAAAGCGTATTTGTCGCTTATCATGTGTCTTTTATTGTTCCCAACTGTCGCTCAGAAACATCATTACATCAAACGGTTGGGCGTGGTGCGCAGGGTTGCTTTGCGCCAAATCAGTCGACTTAAAAACCCAAGGCCGTATAAAATAATTTTCTTTTCATTGTTACCGGATGGGTGGAAGCGACTATGAAAATCCTGACCTTTTGGCGCATGTCATACCAGGAAAAAACGATATTTTTTATTAATTTCTGTCTTTGTGGACTCGCCAAGATGGCAACTCAATGCCTGAGCTATCAACGTTTAGTTCCCTATTTTGGAAAGTCCTGTCAAATGCTCCTCGCTTCAACATTAATTTCTAAAGCACAAATGGTGCAAGTTTTGTCTATTCGAAGAAATGTTCATTTGGCCGCACGCTATACACCCTGGGATTCCAACTGCTTGACACAAACGATGGTCGCTAAATTTTGGTGTCAACACCATAAAATCCCTTATTTATTTTTTATTGGTTTTCCGAAACAACATCATCCATTGTCAGGACGTAACGCACATGCCTGGATTATGGCAGGCCCTATTGCTATAACAGGAGGAGATTGTTTAGACACACATCACATCCTTTGCAGTTACACTAATGCACACTAAGTGGACAAAAATTGTTTTTATAATTGGGATTTTTACTGGACCTTGGTCTGGTTCACCAGCTAACTCAACCACATCACCAGACCAGTCCTCATGCATTTTACTTGGACCAACGCCCTCATTCATCGTTAAATTACATGCAGTACCGCCAACATTTATTGCGCAGAGGCAATTAACGCACGAATTTTTAAAAGCTATTACCTCTCCAAACATTTTATTCACGCGGTCAAAACGAATGTCTCGAGGGCTTTATTTGGTCTATTTCAAAGAAATCATTCCTTTAGTCAAAAAAAATCATGTTGAGTCAGGATGTTATTCGCAAAAGGCTTTAGCAACGATGATATCAAAAATTAAACAATCACCCTTTGTCTCCGACGTAACGCCTAATTTTTTATCTTCTATAATGGAGGCGTCAGCAGATGCTCCAACTCAATGGAATTTGAAAACTCCTCCGGGCGGAATAGATGCTGAAACGACATGGATAAATTTTACAATGGGTTCGCCACGTGTAACGATTGCAGTGCTCGATACGGGCATTATGGATCATGATGCTTTGAACGCCAATATTTTGCCGGGTGTTCACTTCACAAATGCGGGTGACGCAGGACTATCCGCATCGCCATCCTGTATAGAATGTTCAGGGTATGATCACGGCACACTTGTCGCAGGTATTATCGCATCAACGGGTGAAGCTGCCTATGGACATACTTTATTTGGTGTTGCACCCAGCAGTACTATTTTACCCATCAATGTTTTTACCCAATTTACCGATCAAAAAACATGCGGATTTCCTCCTTGCATTTATTCTTATTTATCCGATCAAATCAATGCATTAAATTGGCTCGCTGGTGATGATTTCTTCGAGTTACCACCGCCATCAACAGTCGTTGGTATTAATATGAGCCTTGGCAATTTAGCACCATGTCCGGGTGGCGCACAAAATGCTTTTCATCGGTTACAGAATCAGGAGATATCCATCGTAGTTGCTGCCGGAAACCAAAACACGGATTCGGCTAGAGATTACCCCGCAAATTGCAAGGGTGTTATCTCAGTCGCGGCCACTGGCTATTATGGGGAGCGCGCTTCTTATTCCAACTGGGGAAAATCAGTCACAATTGCAGCCCCTGGCGGCAATGGCCAATACAGTATTTACTCTACCGTGCATAACAATTATGTTTACAGACAAGGAACTAGTCTTGCGACACCCCATGTTTCTGGAATTATCGCGCTTTTGTATGTCATCGATCCAGCTCTCAATGTAGACAAAGTAGGGAAAATTATCACTTCAAGTGAAACGGTAACGCCTTTTCCATCATCGGAAGTACTGCCAGCTGGATTAAGCGCCTGTATGAATAATAGATCAGACAAATCTTGTGGCGCAGGAATTATTAATGCTTATAAATCAGCTCAAAAAGCATATTTGCTTGCCTCAGATCACTAGCAATATTGCTTAGAGTACCTTTTCGTTCCATTGCTTGTCACGCCCCTAACAGAAACCCCATCTGCAATTATGGCAACCGTTGGAGACGCAAAGCTGTTTAAAAATGGACGAGAAATGTCGGCATGGCTTGGGCTTGTTCCTCGACAACATTCGAGTGGAAATAATATTAGATTATCTGGGATTAGTAAGCGAGGTGATTGCTATGTTAGAAAGTTACTTATTCACGGCGCAAGGTCGGTTGTAAATAATTGCGAGAAGAAAAAAGATAAAAAAAGCATTTGGGTAACCGACAAAAAAAATCGCTGTGGATATAACAAAGCTTCTGTTGCGTTAGCAAACAAAAATGCCCGTGTTATTTGGGCAATCATGGCAACAGGTGAATGTTATCGTAAACCGATGTCTGTTTAAAAATGTAAAAAAATAGTAGTAGTTTTTTATAAACCAAGTTCTGGAGATTGCTTGATTAAATAAAATTGATAGCAAATAGGTAAGACCAGCTCTTTCAAAACCTGATAACCTCAAGGGCTTTATAAGGCCGACGAACTGATAAGGAGAAAGAGCGCAGATACTATCAGGGCCCGAGTGAACGTATATCACTCAACCAGAGGCCGAATATATGCCTGCATCTCAATCCTAATTTGCTAAAAATCAAATTTAATTCTTGCAACCAGGGGTAGGGTCCATATATGGGGTTAATTTTAGCAATTCAAATTCATCTAAAAACACCTCCAAATTCATGTTACGCACTCATCTTACGCACCACCCTTAAAGCAAAACCGCGTCATCCTGAGCAAAGCGAAGGATCTCCCTCAACGCGCTTGATTTCCTTCAAGATGGAGATCGTCGCAAAGAACGCTCCTCTGGATGACGTAGGTGCGTAACATGAGCTCCAAATGTTCGACTCTATTTTTATGTTTATTTGCACGGTAAATGCTGCGGATTAAATGCAAGGCATCGCGCTTCATATCCTGGCCCAAAGTGTACTTGTACTCCTTGTGGAAATCTTTGTATATTCAAATACCTTTAAAATCAACTGATACGTTTCACGATATAGTGGCAACGTCGTGTAAAGTGCCATATCTTACACCTAAAAAATGGGCGACCGCTTCGCGGTTTTAAATAAAACCCTAAAACAAAAGAGATAAAGGGTTCAAGGGGTAAAAGCCCGCGCGCACCGCACTTTGTTTGAAAGGTCCTTGCTGCCGAAGCTCTCGAGGTCAGGGGATGAGAAGCCCTGGGACCACGCGTTGATGTCATCAGACTCGGTAGAGCTCCAGTAGGTGAAAATGGTAAAACCACCAATGGCTGCTTTATTCGTGTATAGACAATTTAATTGCCCTGAGGCACCTGAATTATTGCCAGCAGGCAAAAACCAGCCCGTTGTAAATCCGCCCGTAGTGGTATAGGCGTTACAGATGCCTGCCGCATAGGTTGTTCCTGCGCCTAGTGCAGCTACAATCGTACTAGTATTGGTTGCGCCATCTGTTGTGCTTGTGGCATTGGTTGTTGTGCCATAGCCTCCCCACTGTTTTGTTCCCGTGCTATTATCAGCAGCAGGTACAACCAAGTTATTTAATTCTCCATTCATACAACCAATCACCCCGCCATCTGCTGGGTCACCAATAGCTGCTGTGGTTTTTAACTGGAAATTCTGCGTGCCAATACCGCCGACTTGTGTGCATTCTGTTCCGCTGCTGCAATCAATTCGCACGCAACAAAAACTAGGGTTAGTGCCACAAGACCCTGTAAAATCTGCTTGAGGGGTATTGTTGTTCGTGCTTTTTAAGAAAATCGCAACGGAATTGATAGTGCTCATGTTCAGAGAAAGTTGTGTGTTACCTACACCATATGTAGAGACTGAATTCAGGCCAAAGGTCGTGCTGGTATTGATGGAATAAGATGTCCCATCCGGGGTGTTATAAGTCCCTGCTGTGGAACCACTGCAATCGGTTGAAGTAAAATAACGTAACGTTACCTTGGAAACGCTCGACGCGTCCGTGCCGCCGCTGGTATTCGCTTTTTGTTGAAAAGTGGCAGTTGCCGCCATAGGTCCACTCATGTTTTCAGGTGGGCCATAGTCTAACAAGTCATGCACTGACGGTGATGCGAAGCTCAATATAGGCATGAAACTCATGTTGAATAATGAAATTAACCCAATACAAGCATGTCGTTTAATTCGGTTTTGTTTGGTATGGCTTGCCATGGCTCGGGCTCCTTTTTTTCGTATGGTGATTACATTAAGATTGTAGTAGCCCGCTATTGGATTCAGGAACGTTTACGCTGCCACCTTGTATATCACGTGGCTCAAGAAAAAGAGTGGTTTTTGGTTTTTGATAGGCTGGAGGAGATTTTACAACTTGGCTTGTTTCTAAGGACGAATTACAATGGCCTGCCTGATTGCTGATTGTCATTCATTCTAATCCCTACTTAAACATATATCTCAATAAATCGACATGAAATAATTTGTCATCCGTTACCCATTTATTTTTTATAATATCATCATAAATATCTTGGTAAGGCAATACCCAAAGCTCATCATTCAGGTGACCATCTTTATACAGCGCCTGACACTTTGGCATAGTTCCTGGAAAAATATCGCCACATTTTCGATGCTGATTAAATAACCCTGAGGATAACTGTTTCGTTAAATAACGGCGCATGAGCAAACGATTTTTCCCTAATCGTCTTTTTTGCCCTGATGGTAAGGCAAAACAAAACTCCACTAAGGGTGGATATAACAAGGGGTAACGGTATGTAAACCCCATATTCTTTGCCACAATCGCGCTATACTCAATGCGCATTCGGACATGATGGCTTAAGGGGCCTGTAAGCCAATCCGATTCGCGTTCTTGGAGTGATTTATAAGGCTTATAATGGATGGAAGCTTGTTGTCGCGCCAATGCCGAACGATAGGATTTAATTTTCTGTATAATGTAATATAAATAAGGATACCTTAACTTCAACATTTGAACCCATTGCCTAAAGTTTGAGCGCTGATGATTTGCGGTATCTAATTCTTCCCATAACGTCCTACATTTGACTTGCGCGCCCCACGTTCTTAAGGAAGCATGAGATGAGACGCATTCATCTCCACCAAAACCTGAGAGCAAAATTTTACTACCACTGCATTGCACCGCTTGATGAATATTGGCTGCGAACATAAAAAAGAGATAGGGAGCACCACCCGAAAACCATTGCTTGCATTGGTTCAAAACTGCCACGACATCAAATGCATCGGCATTGATATAATGAACAGGATAGTTGGTTTTAAGTTCTTTCAGTAATTGCTCCCCATAACAACGCTCGTCTTGTACCTCCCCCACATGCATAAAAAGCTGCGCTGAAACACGTAATTTATCCAACGTGGTGAGAATAGCAGAAGTATCCAATCCACCGCTAAACTCCATTGCGATGGCGTCGGGGGCTTGTTTACAGCATGAAAAACAAGCCTCCTCAAGCAAAGATGCAAAATGGGCATCATAATCCTCATCGGATGAATAATGAATCAAGGGTGTGCCTGGTATTAAATGCCAATACTGATATCGTTGACATTGTAAGTGAGGGAAGCAACGAAGCTCTAGGATCTGTCCTGGAGTCACTCGCCACACGTTTTTATAAAAAGTCTTATCGGTATAGGTGAGGCTACCAATACATATATCAGTTAATATTGACTCAACTTGCTGTTGATCCAACACAGGATTTATAGTATGCGTCAAAATATCTGGTAAAGTTGATCCAAAACATAATTGCTTGGTTTCGTCAATGATGGTGTAATAAAATGGTTCAAATCCAAAGTGGTCTCTTATTAAAAAACATTCCTTTTTAATCGTATCGAAAATCAGGCAAGCGAAACCTTGATAAAAATCTTTAAATGCTATTTTTTTAGGACTGAAGCTTTGCAATTGTGAAATCTGCTGCTTTAAAAAATGTAAGACTTTTTGTTCTGACGAATAAAAAACATAATGAAGATGAGTATCTTTGTACCAGTTACTGGCATTGATTGATGAATCTAAATTCAGCACTGATTAATCATCCAATGAAAGGTATCGATAAAAACTGGCACGTGAAATATTTAATGTCTTGCAAATATCAGAGAGTGTTCATCTAACTGTGTCACCCCGTTTCTCATGTAAGCCCTAAATTTAATCGTCCATCGAAATAAATTTGTAGCTGAGAAATAATGAGAGCCCAATTATGCATGGGTTGATACCATTTTTCTAGGGCCTGTCGTCAATTAACCACAAGCCGTCGTCCCGCGGCCATATCATTACCCATAAGTATGGACTAAAAAAATAGAGCCATATTAATTTTTCTCTGATTTCGAGATAATGCTACTTTT
>Ga0155614_178_pt2 | contig 10029 bp, 8 predicted proteins | sample RifCSPhighO2_12_FD_107271 | JGI IMG/M metagenome (GOLD analysis project Ga0155614, IMG submission 107271) | Gammaproteobacteria bacterium RIFCSPHIGHO2_12_FULL_42_10
GATCGCGATGCAGGCAACCGTGATGCCTGCAATGGTATCATCCCACAAATATTTCGGAGAGAGCATGGCGCGCCAATCGGACAACAGTGCAGGGATGCCTAGATTAAAGCGGCTGAATGTAAAATTCTTAAGGTTCCGGTGTTTCATCATTTATTAATCCGTGACATACTTCGACTGTCATTTACTCATCTAACCCGTTAGAAGAGATCCTTCGGCGTAAAAACACGCCTCTGGATGACAGCGGGTGAGCCATTAACTCAAAGGCCAGCATCGTGCTCGATATTACCTCAATGCGATCCATTCTCAAAGCATTAGCAGCACGGATAGATAGCCTTTGGGGGTATCTTTGAAGTTGATCAGAAAATCGCAAGATGTATGGTGGTTGATCAGGATCTTGCAAATCCTGAGTACTGGAAAGATCTCGAAAAAATGCAAGCGTTGAATAAAGAACGCGTGACTTTGCAAACGGTCGTTGATCAAATGATTACATTGCGAGCAAGTTGTCGTGATGATGAGGCGCTGTTTGAATTGGCGCTGAGTGAGAATGATTTAGAAACACTGACCGATATCTCTAAAAATATTGAACCACTCACCGTTAAAGTTGAACAATTAGAATGTCGACGGATGTTTTCACAAGAAATGGATCCGGCATCAGCTTTTATGGATATTCAGGCAGGCGCAGGCGGCACAGAGGCGCAAGATTGGGCGGATATGTTGCTACGAATGTACCTTCGGTTTGGTGAGCGGCATGGATTTAAGACAGCATTGATTGAAGTGTCTCCAGGCGAAGTTGCAGGCATTAAAAGTGCAACGATTAGTTTTGATGGGTCATTTGCTTATGGTTGGTTGCGTACCGAAATTGGAGTACACCGACTGGTTCGCAAATCACCATTCGATTCTAATCATAAGCGACATACCTCTTTTGCGTCTGTTTTCGTGTCGCCTGATATTCCAGATGATATTGTCATTGATATTAATCCTGCTGATTTACGAATAGACACTTATCGTGCATCAGGCGCTGGTGGGCAGCATGTTAATCGTACGGATTCTGCGGTGCGTATTACCCATGTGCCCACGAATGCTGTGGTACAATGTCAGTCTGATCGTTCGCAACACAAAAACAAAGCACAGGCGATGAAATTATTACGTGCGAAGTTGTACGAACTGGAACGACAAAAAAAAGTAGAAAAACAAGCTGCACTTGAAGCAGGAAAAAAAGCGATTGGCTGGGGCAGTCAGATCCGTTCTTATGTGTTAGATATGTCGCGCATTAAAGATCTGCGAACGAGTGTTGAGGTAGGCAATACCCAGGCTGTTTTAGATGGCGATTTAGATAAATTTATTGAAGCGAGTTTGATAGCGGGGTTGTAGAGATTTCTAATATGACTAATCAAAACATCACACCTGAACAAGATTCCAACGATCTTATCGCCATTCGTCGTATGAAGCTTGATGCATGGCGCAAAGAAGGCAATGCTTTTCCAAGTGGTTTTCATCGCCATGATTTTGCAGAGGACTTATTGAATCAATATGGCGAAAAGAGTGAAGCAGAACTCACTAGTCATCCGATTACAGTCACCGTTGCAGGACGCATGATGCTAAAACGTATCATGGGGAAAGTGAGTTTTACGCATATTCAAGATGTTTCAGGCCGTATTCAGCTTTACATTCGTGCGGATGCCATTGGCGATGATTATGTGCGTTTTGGCGAATGGGATCTGGGCGATATTGTAGGTGCTGAAGGTGAATTATTTAAAACAAAAACGGGCGAACTCTCTGTTAAAGTGAGAAAGCTTGTCTTGTTGACGAAAGCGATTCGACCCTTACCTGATAAATTTCATGGTTTAGCCGACCAAGAGATCCGTTATCGTCAACGTTATCTTGATTTAATCATGAATGAAGAAACGCGCCACACATTTTTAACTCGCTCAAAGATTATTGACACCATTCGTGAATTTCTGAAAGAAAAGCAATTCCTTGAAGTGGAAACGCCGATGATGCAAGTATTGGCAGGTGGCGCCGCTGCCAAACCATTTGTAACACACCATCATGCATTGGGGATGCCGCTTTATTTACGTATTGCGCCAGAACTTTATTTAAAGCGTTTAGTCGTCGGTGGATTTGAACGGGTATTTGAGATTAATCGTAATTTTAGAAATGAAGGTTTATCCGTTAGGCATAATCCCGAATTTACCATGGTAGAGTTCTATCAAGCCTATGCTGATTATCATGATCTGATGGATTTAACAGAAAATCTATTTCAAAAAATTGCGATGACCGTTTTTGGAAAATTATCATTCGATTATCAAGGTACGCATTGTGATTTTGGCAAACCATTTGAACGATTGAGTATGAAAGCTTCTATTTTAAAATTTAATCCTGAGCTTTCAGAGAATGATTTGGCTTCTATTGCCGCTATCAAAAAAGTGCTTGAACGTTTAAATATGCCTCTGCCTGAGCAAGCAGGGCTTGGCAAACTGCAAACCGTTCTTTTTGAGGAGACGGTAGAGCATCAATTGTTGCAGCCAACGTTTATTGTGGATTATCCAGCAGAGGTATCGCCACTTGCAAGACGTGCTGATCGCGATCCATTTATTACAGATCGATTTGAATTATTTATCGTTGGACGTGAAATTGCGAATGGATTTTCTGAGTTAAATGATCCTGATGATCAACGCGAACGTTTTCAAGGACAAATGGATAGTCAGGCGGCAGGCGATGAAGAGGCCATGCCTTATGATGAGGATTACTGTACTGCGTTAGAATATGGCATGCCACCGACCGCAGGTGAGGGGATTGGTATTGATCGCTTAGTGATGCTCTTAACGAATGCGCCTTCTATTCGTGATGTGATCTTATTTCCACATATGAGAAAAAAAGAGTAGCATGCTTAGCAAGGGATACACTTTTTTTGAATTGCTTTTGGTGTTCTCACTGATTGCAATTTCAACAACGCTTGCAGTGCCTGCTTTGCATCAGTTGGTGTTGAATCACGAAGATCGCATTTTGCAATCGCAATTACTGGATGCGATACATTTGGCGCGTGAGTTTGCATTTATAAAAAAAGTGCCAGTTGGGCTCAGTGTCGCCGAGGCAGATGAACGTTTATTGATTTTTGTTGATACTGTAAAACAAGCTGTGCCGAAGACCAATCAGATCGTTGCGATTGTACAATTCAATCAACATGGCGGTTTGTTGCATAGTCGCTCTTATCCTTTTTATCGACGTTATTTGCGTTTTATGCCGATCGCACCTTTTTCAGATAATGGACTTTTTTGGTTTTGCAGAAAACAGGCTATGCAGCCTTGTTTTGCAGTGACGTTAAATCGTTTAGGAGAAACGCATATTATTTACCCAGATATCGCAGGTGAGATTCGAGATAGCGCAGATCGAGTGCTTAATTGTGCATAGTCTACCAACATTCCTCGTGTGTGCCTGATCCTGTTATGGATCGTTCGCCTTTTTCATTTAAAATAAGTGCACCGCAATGCTGATCTTTTTGAGCCTGATTATTTTGCGGAATAGCTGCAATTTGGTAAGTCTGTTGATTGGCGCGCTGAATCTGTAATTGATAATCTTGTGTGTTAGCTGTGTTTTGTAAATGCAATTGTTCTAATGTCGCATTCTCGTAACTATCATGTAAGAAGTGATAGCGTTCCATTGCAATGGAAAGTGTGGAAAGCGCTGTTTTTGCCGCTAAACGTCTAGTAGATACCATGTAATGCGAATAGATCGGTAGACTCATTGTCGTCAAAATAAAAACAATAACCAACGTAATCAAGATCTCAATTAAATGAAATCCCTGTTGCGTCACCCTCTCCTCCCGCGCTTTTTGTGGGAGGAGAGGGAGTAATAAATTAAATTTCATTGAATGAGATTCCTGTTTCTAATGGCGATACATTATTCTTAAAATGCGAGGTGTGCTATCTTTCTTTATTATTTTTGATAGGTGCAATGGCCCTCCTCTCCCCATCCCTCTCCTCCCACAAAAAACGTGGGAGGAGAGCATATTAGAGTGTGAATAAAAAGCGCGATGATTGAGTGCCACTTAATCATTCCTTAAGCTTTAATCATTATGATGATAAGTAGGGCAGGATGATAAAAATGAGTTTCACCATCAAAAGGAGTTGACGACATGGGATTTACGGGAATTTTAGGGAGTCCTGAGGCACTGAGTCTGGCCAATGTGTCAACAATGACAGCAGCAGGTGCGGGTGTGTTGATTACCGTTGCAGCGACTGTCTGGACGTATCATGCGTGGAGAAACTATGAAATTAAAGCGCATCGCAAAAAAATTGAAGCAGTGAATCTGCTTTATGAACAACATCTAAAAACAATCATCGTGGATCAAGAGATAGCCGGTTTCCCCCCTATCTTTAAGCTCTCAGAACAAGGTGATGCCGCTGATGCATTACATTTTACCGATGAAGAAATTCGTGCTATTGGCGATTCTAAGTCATTGGATGCAGATATTGTATTAGCAAAATATCGTCAGCATATTTCAAGCGCGATTCTAAAATTAAAAAAATATTACCTTGAGCGTGGTGGCAAAAAAACAGATACAACGTCAGGCGTGTTGGCTTATTTGTTATATATGCTAGAGAAAAAATGCTTTCATTTTGAAGGCTATACTTACGATATCGCTTATCTTAATGCAATTAATAATTTTATTAATGCTTATCGAATGAGCGATGGCGGTAACCATATTAGACGTCGCGAAATGTTAAGCGACGTGTATAGTTATTTAGATAAAGCCAAAGAAGAGTTAGTGAAACATCAAAACGCATTGTCATTAGAAGATCTCACAAAAGAATTAAATAATTTTACAGTTCGCTTTAGTGAAAAGCTATTGAGAGATTTTGTGAAACTGATTGTGCCTCATAGAGATTGGTCAGAAGTTCCAACAGCAACGATGGATGAATTAAGTGATTTCATACTCAGCAAACCTTATGTGAGTTACAATTTAGGCGAGAAGATTGTTCTTCGCGATGCAATCATTACCATTCCAGAGTCATTGATGCGCACTTGGTTTGCGTGGATGCTGAATTATTATGAAGAAAGTATTAGTCGGGGCGCGTCGCTGGATTTGCATGAGCTGACATCGCCTACAGAACAATTTAAGTTGCCTGACTGGCAAGTGTTAACGGAGTTTCGTAACCGCAAGCCACAAAAATTTACTGATGAAGAGTATGCTAGTTTTAAAGAACACACTGAGCAGTTAGCTTCGCTGAAGAAAATTTTTAAAATATGCGATAATTTTGTTACGATGAAATTAGAGCCAAAAACAGCCGCAAGCACGCCAGATTTTATACCGGTGACCGATGAAGTGGAAATGCTACAACGTGCTAAGTTCATGATGACTTTTGCAACGTTAATTCATCAGATGATATCACTGGAATATCTGTGCGTTTATTTGCTTGAAAGCATCAAACAATTAGGTGAAATTTATACAAGAAGTCCTCAGTATTTTTCATTGATTTTTACAGTGTTGGTTGGTATTTGCGATCGTGTGAAAGCATCGATTTCATTGAATCAGAAGGCAATCGAAGAGATTCAAAGGCAAAATCGCAATACGCCTCGTGAAGTGGATCAGCAAAGCTTCCCGAATGAAATTATAGATAAATTTGAGGTTATCACAGAACAAATGGATCACTTGATTTCAAGAATTAGCAATTGTCGGCATCCTGCAGATGGGAGGCGGACATTCGAAGCAGATGCCACACGCTCTGTTAAAAAACATATGGTTGAGATTGCGCTGCAATTGGCTGAAGCCTACGATATACCGCATCCTGCACGTTTGCAGCGTACGCATTCGATTAGTTGGAAGAGTTCATTGCCATCCTCTCCGAAAGCAGTAGAAAATCAGCGGACGATGTCTGCCATCGTTGAAATTATGCCAAAAAGTTTTTGGGAGAAACATCGAGATAAAATTTTAGGCGGTGTGTTGATTGCAGCTGGATTGCTTGCTATGTCGCTCGCAATGATATTGACTGTGTGCAGTGGTGGGGCATTGTCACTCGTGGGCGCTGTTTTCGGCTTGGCTGTCGGTATGGTTTCGGGGTTAATAGTCGATACGGTGTTTGTAATGTGTGATCACTATTGGCAGCGATGTCATCTTCAACATGAACCTTTTTCAATGTCAACGCATAAACTGGTGCGACGTGGTTTGGGTATGAATGAAGCGGTATCTTCGCAATCTGTGTGGTCGCATCGGGATGTGCCTATTGTGACAGCGCCTACCTTAAATATTGTGGAGCCGACTGCAGTGCCTGTGTCAGCTGTTGTGATGGATATGCAGCCTGCGACGAGTGTCCCTGCGGTAGAGACGGAGTTGCGCACTACCGCGATGCGGGCTTAGTGATTGACTGTGACGCGCTGTCATCCCACGCTACAAGCTCACGGGATGACACAGCAAACTGAGCGTCAAAGCAATCGCCCTGCAATATCAGCTAATCGTTTGCCAAGTGCGAGACATAATCGCTGTTCTTCCTGACTGATGGGGTTTTTGCTATCGGTCCCTGCATGGTGTGTTGCACCATAGGGTGTGCCGCCAGTGGTTGTTTTGATTAGATCAGGCTCAGTATAAGGCAGGCCCAGTATAATAAAACCTAAATGAAATAACGGTAACATCATACTGAGTAAAGTTGTCTCTTGTCCGCCATGCAGGCTTGCTGTGGAGCTAAAGACAGCTGCTGGTTTGTTGACAAGACTGCCAGCCATCCAAAGCCCACTTGTTTGCTCAATAAAATACTTGAGTGGTGTTGCCATATTGCCAAACCGTGTGGGACTACCCAGTGCAAGTCCCGCACAATTTTTTAGATCCTCTAAAGTTGCATAAGGCGCATCATGTTCAGGCACAGCGGGTGTTGTAATGGTTGTGGTGGGTGCAACAGAGGGGACAGTGCGAAGGCGTGCTTCTAATGTACCCTGTAATTCAACGCCACGCGCAATGCATGATGCCATTTGTTTCGTCGCACCGTTGCGACTGTAGTAGAGAATAAGTATATAGGGCATGGCGTGCTCCTGATTAGTGCGTTTCTTTTCCTATTTTAAGAGGAAGGAATGAACGCGTTCCCCTCCCCCATAGGAGGGGTGGTGAATCGAATAATAGCATTGAAGATGGATGATTGCGATTTTGATCCCCCCACACCAACCCTTTCCCTATGGGGGAGGGGAACGCGTTCATTCTCTTCTCGCGAGGGAGGGGAGACACATTAATATTCTTTCCCAAGTTCTCCATCAAGCGTACGATATACAATCGTTACCCGTTTGAAACGTTACCTAATTTAAAGAGTACTCGCATGATTGTATTAATTCGTAAATATTTTATCTCTGGTTTACTGGTTTGGTTGCCGATCTGGATAACCGTACTCGCGATTAACTTTCTTGTGGATATTTTAAGCAAGTCGCTATTATTGTTGCCGGCTCGTTATCAGCCAGATGTGTTGCTGGGGGTGCATATTCCTGGCATTGGCGTAATGATTACGGTCGTTGTCATTATTGCTACGGGCCTTTTTGCAGCTAATTTTATTGGACGGTATTTGGTTGCATTAGGCGATGCGATTGTTGCGCGCATCCCAATAGTGCGTAGTATTTATACCGGTGTAAAACAAGTGACTCAGACGTTGTTAACGCCAGGTGGCCAGTCTTTTCGTAAGGTATTGTTGGTTGAATTCCCATGTCCTGGCGTGTTTAGTCTCGCTTTTCAAACGGGCGAAGTACATCATTCTATTCAACATTCTATGAAAGATCAAGAAGCGATGGTGAGCTACTTTATCCCAACGACACCTAATCCAACCTCAGGATTTTTAATGATGGCGCCACGTAGTCAGGTGACTGAGCTAGATATGAGTGTTGATCAAGCATTAAAATTTGTTATTTCACTCGGTGTGATGCAGCCAGTTAGAAAATCGTCACAGAGTGAAGATGAGGAGCGTAAAATCCAATGAGTCATTCAATGCGCAGTCATTACTGCGGACAAGTAACAGCTGATTTATTAGATCAAACCGTCACATTGTCAGGGTGGGCGCATCGCAGACGTGACCATGGTGGCGTTATCTTTATCGATTTGCGTGATCGTGAAGGCATTGTACAAGCCGTGATTGCGCCTAGTGCAGAAGCCGCTTTTAAGGAAGCAGAACAAGTACGTCATGAATTTGTGATTCAAATAGTCGGGGTTGTTAGAAGGCGTCCTGCGGGAACTGTGAATGCAGATCTTAAAACAGGTGAGATTGAAGTGGCTGTTTCTCAATTAACGATTTTGAACGCTTCTGAACCTTTACCTTTTCCTATTGATGATGAGTATCATACGGTGGGTGAAGAAATTCGCTTACATTATCGTTATCTCGATATCCGTCGTCCTCTGATGTATTCAAATTTAGCATTTCGCGCCAAAGTCGTGCAGTATTTGCGTCAATATTTAGATTCACACGGTTTTATTGATGTTGAAACACCTTTTTTGACACGCGCAACACCAGAAGGCGCACGCGATTATCTTGTACCAAGTCGCACAAGGCCTGGCAATTTTTTTGCACTACCACAATCACCGCAGCAATTTAAACAATTACTCATGATGTCTGGTATCGATCGCTATTATCAGGTTGTGCGTTGTTTTCGTGATGAAGATTTACGAGCAGATCGTCAACCTGAATTTACTCAATTAGATATTGAGACTTCATTTTTAAATGAAGTAGAAATTCAGACGTTGATTGAAAATATGATTGTTGGTTTATTTGAAACTCATCTCAATGTCGCCGTGTCTGCACCTTTTTTGCGGATGACCTATGCTGATGCAATGCGACGATTTGGATCAGATAAACCAGATTTGCGTATTCCTCTTGAACTCGTTGATCTCGGTGATTTACTAGCAGACTGTGGATTTAAGATATTTGCAGATGCATCGCTTGACCCAGATGGCCGTGTTGTCGCCCTTTGCATTCCAGGCGGCGCAACGTTGAGTCGTAAAGAGATCGATGATTACACCAACTACATGAGTATATTTGGTGCGCGTGGTCTTGCTTATATTAAGGTGAATGGGAAAGAGAAAGCGGATTTACAATCACCCATTCTAAAATTTTTATCGGATGAATTTGTTCAGCAAATGCTGGCACGTGTTTCGGCAAAGACAGGCGATATTATTTTCTTTGGTGCAGGTAAGAGCAGAATAGTGAATGAATCGCTGGGTGCATTACGCGTTAAAATTGGACACGACCGTGGTTTAGTGGAAGCAGGATATCGCTTGCTTTGGGTAGTCGATTTTCCCATGTTTGAAGAAAGTGACGGCAAGCTTTCTGCCTGTCACCATCCGTTTACAGCGCCGCACGTTGAAACGGTTGAAGAATTAATGAAAAATCCAAGCAAAGCGACAGCGCGTGCTTACGATGTTGTCTTAAACGGTAGTGAATTGGGCGGCGGTTCGATTCGTATTCATACTTCGGAAATGCAAAAGTGTGTTTTTAATTTGTTATCGATCGATGATCAAAAAGCAGAAGAAAAATTTGGACATCTTTTAACAGCGATGAAGCTAGGCTGTCCGCCACATGGCGGCATTGCACTTGGGTTAGATCGCCTAATCATGCTCATGGTGGGCGCTTCTTCAATTCGTGATGTCATTGCTTTCCCAAAGACGCAGAGCGCAACTTGTCTGCTGATGGATGCACCTTCCAGTGTTGAGCCTTTGCAGTTAAAAGAGTTGGGCATTAACCTGGTGGAGACTTAAATCATGGCGGGACATAGTAAGTGGGCCAATATTAAGCGACATAAGGAAAAACAAGATGCAAAGCGCGGTAAGCTTTATACGAAATTAATTCGTGAGATTACCGTTGCTGCGCAATTGCAGGGCGGCGATCCGCATTCAAATCCACGTTTACGCACTGCTTTAGATAAAGCATTTGAAGCGAATATGACAAAAGATGTCATTGAGCGTGCGATTAAACGGGGTGCAGGTGGGGGTGAGGGCGAGAAGGTTGAAGAGATTCGTTATGAAGGTTATGGCCCAGCAGGCGCCGCTGTGATCGTAGACTGTATGAC
>Ga0155614_109_pt3 | contig 10015 bp, 9 predicted proteins | sample RifCSPhighO2_12_FD_107271 | JGI IMG/M metagenome (GOLD analysis project Ga0155614, IMG submission 107271) | Gammaproteobacteria bacterium RIFCSPHIGHO2_12_FULL_42_10
ACAGCATATTTGCAATCAGGGTAGCGCATGCAGGAGAAAAAGACACGACCACGACGTGATTGTCGTTTAACCATTTTGCCTAATTTACATTCAGGGCACTCAACACCCGTATCATTTGCTGCCCCTTGTAACGATTCTGTGAATTTACACTTGGGATAGCCATTACAGCCAATAAATTTTCCAAATTGGCTATGTCGCACTTTCAATGTATTGCCACAATCAGGACAAACGCGTCCTTCAACCAATTCGGCTGATTCTTGCGATTCTTCTTTCGTCTCGCCCAGTGCGCGTGTATAGGAACAATCTGGAAAACCACTGCAACCAATAAATCGATCGCGTTTACCCAAGCGCATGTATAAAGCCTTACCGCACTCAGGACATTTTTCATCTATTTTCTCTTGCGTCACATCCTGTCGTTTAACCGTTTCTCCAATCGTCTCAACCTGTGACTTAAAAGGACCCCAAAAAATTTCAAGTAAGGGAATCCACTCTTTTTCACCGCGCGCAATATCATCTAGCTCATCTTCTAGTTGCGCAGTAAAACCGTAATCCACATAACGTGTAAAATACTGCATTAAAAATTTAGCAACGATGCGTCCCACATCCGTTGGATGAAATCGTTTATTGTCTAGCAAAACATATCCGCGCGTCTGCAACGTATGAACAATCGCAGCATAAGTAGAAGGTCTGCCAATGCCATATTCTTCTAGCGCCTTAATTAACGATGCTTCTCCGTAACGCGGCGGCGGCTCTGTAAAATGTTGATGGCAGTTAAGTTCCTGCAGCGTCACGCGATCGCCTTCTTTAAGCGGTGGCAACAATGCTTCATCTGGTGATTCATCTTGTTTATCGTCACTGCCTTCTTGATAAACGCGCATATAGCCAGGATCAACGATCGTCGATCCGGTCGCTCGAAATTGATGTGACTTACCTGCTGCAAGATCAACTGTCATGGTGTTAATCGTCGCCGAAATCATCTGTGATGCCACCGTACGCTTCCAAATTAAATCATATAATTTAAATTGTTCGGGTGATAAAAATGACTGGACGGATTCAGGAGTACGATAAACGGCTGTTGGTCGAATCGCTTCATGCGCTTCTTGTGCATTCTTTGCTTTCGTTTTGTAAACACGTGCATCATGAGGAACATTCTCTTTACCATAACGCCCTTCAATCCACGCACGTAATTCGAGAATAGCATCTTGTGAAAGCGTCACAGAATCTGTACGCATATAAGTAATCAAACCCGCCAAACCTTCTTCGAGTTCAATACCTTCATATAGCTGCTGCGCAATACGCATGGTACGCTGAACGGCAAATCCTAATTTACGCGCTGCTTCTTGCTGTAAGGTCGATGTGATAAATGGTGCAGTAGGATTACGTTTACGTTCTTTTTTCTCTACTTTACGAACAACAAGCTCGCCATGAGCGGCACTCAGCACCACCTGCTTAACATTTTCCGCCTCATCACCTGTCACAATAGAAAATTGCTCGAGCTTTTTTCCATTATAAACGGTCAATCTAGCAGTAAATGGCGACTCGCTTGCCACACAGGCAGCCGTTAAATCCCAATATTCTTGCGACTTAAAACGCTCGATTTCTTCTTCTCTTGCAACAATCATACAGAGTGCAGGGCTTTGAACACGCCCGGCTGACAATCCATAGCGTACTTTTTTCCAAAGCAAAGGTGATAATGTAAAGCCAACCAAATAATCCAGCGCTCGTCTTGCTTGCTGCGCATTGACAAGATCCATTGAAATTTTGCGCGGATGAGCAACGGCAGCTTGGATCGCAGACTTTGTAATTTCATGGAAAGCGATACGATGCACTGGTTTTTTACCAAGTGCTTTCTTCTCTTTCAGAAGATTATAAATATGCCAAGAGATCGCCTCTCCTTCGCGATCAGGATCCGTTGCAAGATAGAGCGCATCTGCTTTTTTCATAGCCGCAATAATCGCGGTAACATGTTTTTCGTTTTTCTTAATCACCTCATAGCGCATTGCAAAATGATGCGTCGGATCGACAGCGCCTGCTTTTGGCAAAAGATCGCGCACATGGCCATAGGAAGCAAGAATATGAAAATCTGCGCCCAAATATTTTTTGATTGTTTTTGCTTTAGCGGGTGACTCTACGATCACCAAATGATTAGGCATTTATCCCATCCTAATGCAGTACATTAAATGCATCTGTGAGAATCATATCCTGCAGCAAAGACAACGCTGATTTTTTATCAGGCTGACTAAATAGAGAGATAAGTACCACCCATTTAATACGATTTAAATTTAATTCGTTACGATTCAACGCCATTAAGCGATCGATTACAATTTCTCTTGTTTTAGAATCCAAAATAGATAATTGCTCTAAATAGAGTAAAAATCCTCGTCCTTCTAATCCCAGCTGATCGCATTCTTCTAGTGAATAGTACCGCACCGCCTTAGAAGGGGTCGATGGGTCAATGGTGAGGTCTTGTATACGATTTAAGCCATCCAGCCAATCTAGGGCACGACCAATCTCATTACGATTAAAACCCGCCTGCTCAAGTTCATTGACGATGCTGCGTGGATCGGCTGAGAGCGCAATGCCACCTTCCATATAATTTTCGAACAAATACATTAATATCTCAAACATATTGATGGCCCATATTTTATGGTCTTATTTCTTTAGCACACGAACATATCCGCCCGCGACGGATTGAATATGCCCCGCTAACTCTAATTCTAAAAGAATGGATGAAACTTCAGCCGACGTCAATCCACTTTGCAATATAATTGTATCAATCGGCGTAACATCATAACTTATTTGTGTAAATATTGCTCTAATCGAAGCGCTCCCCTCCCCCAGAGGGAGAGGGTTAGGGTGGGGGGATATATGATTTAGATTTTGATCTCCCCACCCTGTCCCTCTCCCTCTGGGGGAGGGGAGCGCTTCGCAGGCTGGGATCCACTGGCTCAGTTCATCTAATATATCTTGTACGCTTTCAACCAACTTAGCACCTTGTCGAATCAGGGCGTGGCACCCACGCGCTGCGGGATTGTGAATGGATCCAGGCATCGCAAATACTTCTCGATTTTGCGATAAAGCATGCTTTGCGGTAATCAATGAACCACTTTTTAGTGCCGCTTCAACAACCAGCACACCGATGCTGAGTCCACTGATGATGCGATTACGATAGGGAAAATGGATTGGGCGTGGCGGCATATCCAAAGGCAACTCAGAAAGAAGTGCACCGCCACGTTCGAGTATCTCGCCAGCAAGCGCAATATGTGAAGCAGGATAGATCACGTTAAGCCCTGTACCAAAAACTGCAATCGTTTGCCCACACCCACGCAATGCGCCACGATGTCCCGCACCATCAATACCTCTCGCTAAACCACTTGTCACTGTCAATCCCGCCTGGGCCAATGCATAAGCAAATTGTTCGGCTTGATTCATGCCGTAAGGTGTGGGATTCCTTGATCCAACGAGTCCAACCTGTAATGTGTTGAGTAGTGCAGCATTGCCTTTTACAAATAATACACGAGGGGGGTTGTGAGTTTCTTTTAAGAGTGCTGGGTAAGTTGCATCCTCTAGCGTTAGTAAATGATGATGAATTTGTTTGGACCACAGGAGATCGCGCTCTACTGCTTGCCAATTGGGCGTTTTGATTGCGATGCTTTGTTCGGGGGTGAGACCCATTTCGGTTAGCTGATTCATTGATGCTGAAAATAATTTTTCAATGCCGCCTGATTTTTGTGTGGCCTGGATCCAGATGTGTGAGTTTGGTTGTGGTAGATAGAGTGATGCTAGCCAGTAGTGGAGAGTTGATGGCATATTTATCCCCTCAATATTGTTCAAAACTTCATTATTCCAAAAACGAAAATAGTTAAAGTAATTTCTCGATCACATCCAATAATTGCGCGCAGATGTTGCTGCCGACTGCCCGATCGATTTCTCGAATGCAAGTAGGGCTTGTGATGTTGATTTCGGTTAAATAATTTCCGATTACATCAAGACCAACAAAATACAAACCGCGTTCACGCAAGGTAGGACCAACTTGTTTGCTAATTGAAATTTCTTGAGGGGAGAGTGGTTTAACAACGCCTGTTGCGCCCGCTGCCAAATTACCACGCCAATCATTTACATGGGGCAGACGCACTAACATGTGTGGGATAGGCTCACCGTTAATTAAAATAATGCGCTTATCGCCTGCCTTAATTTCAGGAATAAATTTCTGCGCCATGATGAGACAAGTTTCGCTGTGAGTCAAGAAATCAAATACGACATTGGCATTATCATCGCCTTCTTTCAAATGAAAGACCAATGCACCCCCTTTGCCATTCAGCGGCTTACAAACGATATCTTGATATTCGTGCAAAAATGCTCGTAATTGATTAATGGATTGCGCAATCAGTGTGGGTGGCGTACAGGTAGGAAAGGCAGAGATAAAAAATTTTTCATTGCAGTCACGCAATCCTTGAGGGCGATTAATCACTTTCACCCCTAAGCTTTCTGCATACTCTAATAAATAAGTTGTATAGATATATGACTCATTAAACGGCGGATCTTTTCGCATGAAGATCACATTCAATTCACTTAAAGGCAATGCATGCATTTTATCAAATTGAAACCAACGATCGCTATCTTCAAAAACCGTTAACAATCGTCCTTCGCCAAAAGGCACGCCATCACGCATAAAAAGATTATGTTGTTCAAAATAATAAATCTGCCACCCTCTTTTCTGCGCTTCCCAAAGCATGGCAAGTGTTGTGTCATTTTCATAATGAATGGATTCGATTGGATCCATTACAACGCCTAGTTTGATTGTCACGTTATGTCCTTATTATTCGGCAGGAGCAATGCTACCTAATTCTCGTGCAGCAGCAAGCATACCAAGGCGCGCCATCACATCATGTACATAGCACTGCAGAAGTGGCAACGGTTCAAAATGCATACCGGGAGAATTGAGATTTTCATCAATACCACGCTTTTCATGCACACGATAAAAACCGCCCACTACCGTGCTTCCCCAAAGATACAAAACGGGCTCTGCAACGCTTTTCAAGCTGCCGGCGGTATCAATTGTCGGGACACCTTCTTGCAGCATCACGCGTTGCACCATGCGCCCACCTTTGCTCTCTGACATATGCGAACGTCGCTTACGATTTAACGATTTTAATTCCGATGGATGTCGTATGGTCATCACAGCCATACCATACGTGCCTTGATCGGCTTTGATAATTAAAAAAGGCTCTTCTATCAAACGATGTTCAAGATATTTTTTTTGAATTTCTTCGAACAAGGCCTCCCCTAGCTGCAACAACGTATCAAGCCCCGACTGGCCCATAAAATCAACCGGTTCACAATATTTAAACAATGCGCGCAATAACCACGGATCGATTTGCAATAGCGCTGCAAATTCATTCGCCACTTCATCGTAATATTGAAAATAAGTAGACTTAAAACGTCGATACCAGCCAAAGGCTGCAGGTGGCATCATAGGTTGATCCAGATTCTGCAAAACAGCAGGCAATCCATCAGAAAGATCGTGATTCAATAAAATCACATCGGGCGCAAAGTCAGCTAACATCAATTGATGATGGTCGCGTTTTACCTGAGTAAGCATTGCAGACTGCACAAGAAATCCTGCGAGCTCTAAAATTGCTACCAAAGTCTTAATGTTTTCCCAATAAAATGGGTTTCGCGTATGATTTTCAGTGATTAATAAAATACGTTTCGTATGGGGTGCATGATGCAGAATCGCCAGCTTGGCTGCTTTCGCAGAACGCCTCTGCGCGGCACTATCTAGATTATTAAATCCAGCAGGGAAAAGATTCATATCAACAGGTGCAATTTTAAATCCAGCATGCCGCAAGTCAATTGATCCATAAACAGGTGGCGGCGTTATTTCCCAGTGTTCGGCAAACCACGTTTCAATACGTTGTTTGTTGTCATGAAAGTGCTGTAATAACATGGACGATACCTATTGCGCTGCAAAAACGGGCTACACTCAACAAAGTGTTGTCATTTGATCGCACACGTCACCCTTTGCGCCTGAAAGACGCGTTAAGAAGTCCGTGGCTCCCACCTCACCAACGATACGCTGCATTTCCACTTCCTCTCCCGCGCTACTGAAAAACAGCACAGCAGGTGGCGCAACGACATGAAAGCGCTTCATCAATTGTATATTTTCTTCTGAATTTTCTGAAATATCTGCCCGCAATAAAACAAATGGGGTGAGTGCTTGCTGCACGCTTGCTTCACCAAATACATGATGATCCATTGCAACACAATCTGCACACCAGTCTGCATAAAAATCTAATAAAATAGGGCGATGCGACACTCTTGCTAAAATAAATTGCTGCTCTAATGTTTGCATGGTGTGCACGACTGTAAAAGCGGGTGTATTGACTGCAGTCGCCACAGGGCGTTGCAACATAATCACGCGCGAGCCAAGCCACATTGCCATCAGCAACATCAGCACGCCCAAACCTTTCTTTACTCTCTCCATCCAAGGGCCCCGTTTTGGCAAGAAACTACCAGCTGATGTACCAATAACAAGTAGCGGCATACCCATCCCTATTCCAATCGAGAATAAGGTACTTGCACCCAGCAGCAAATCGCCTGTTTGGCTAATATAAATTAAAACACCAATCAGCGGTGCGCTAACGCAAGGTGAAACGATCAATGTTGCAAAGACACTCATCATAAAAACACCCAGATACGTGCCGCTAGTGTAACGATTGCTAAAGTTCGCCAGTCGATTATGTAAGCCATTTGGCAAACGCAATTCATATAAACCAAATAAAGACAGCGCCAACACAAGAAACAAAAGACACGTTGCGATGATCACAGCGGGCTGTTGCAACCAAACCTGCACAGAACGACCTAGCATTGCCGCAAGCAATCCTGCCCCTGCATAAGTCAGCGACATACCTAATACATATGTTAAAGATAAGAAAAAGGCTTTTTTAGAGCCGCGTTGATTTTCTTGTCCAACGATCACAGCGGTCAGGATGGGAATCATTGGCAATACACAAGGTGTAAATGCAAGCAATAATCCTAAAATAACTGAAAAGCCGAGTATAATCGCAATCGGTTGTTTTTTTAACAAAGCACTCATCTGATCTTGATGTGTCAGCAATGATAAAACAGAAAAAGTAGGTGCCGCTGAAGCACTAGACGGTGTCGCATTGATTTCAGTCACTGTGCCTGCTTTCGCATTGAGTGCAAATTGCTTCTCCATAGGTGGATAACAGAAACCATCTTGCGAACATCCTTGATAGTGTAGTTGCAGTGTCGATGCAGATGAGGGATGTGCAAGACGCACTAAAATACGACTGGTTTCAACATAAGCCTGATAATGTCCACGCTCTTCATCGCTATGCCAAACTGTTTTTGGATAAGCAATCGATAACTGCGCGGTGGGCGATACATGTAACGCCATCCGATCTGCATATAAATAATAATGTGGCGCAATATGCCAATCCAATGCGATTTGATCAGGCGCTATAAAAGTGGGGGTCAGTGCAAACGCTTGATCTGCCGGCAGTGGTTGTATATTTTCAGCAGCAAATATATGCTGCATACAAAATACAGTAAGGCATAGAAAGCATAATTGATATAAACGTTGTTGTATTAACATAAGATGTCTCCTCGTAGAGCATCACACGCAGGGACGACACTCGCAGATACGTTAGTTATTTCATCTGAGACCCGTGATGCACGGCGTCAATCAAAATAGCGACGTGCTCAGGTGGTGTTTCTTTGCAAATGCCATGCCCTAAGTTAAAAACATGTCCAGAACCCGATCCGAATTCAGAGAGTACACGATGTGCAGCTTGCCTAAGCGCTGTCTCATTTGTCATTAAATAGCTAGGATTTAAATTACCCTGCAACGCAACGCGATCGCCCACTCGACGCCTCGCCTCTGTCAACGAGACTTCCCAGTCTAGGCCTATCATATCACATCCTGTTAAAGACATCGGCTCCAGCCAGCGATTTCCACCCTTTGTGAATAAAATCACCGGGATAGATGGATGTTTCTCCTTCAGATATGTCACACATTGCGTTAAATAGTGCAAAGAAAATACAGGATAGGTGACATCTGTCAGCAGTCCACCCCACGTATCAAAAATCATAACAGCGTTGACGCCTACAATAATTTGCTCACTCAAATGATTGGAAACCGCCTGCGCCAATAGACCTAATAAATGATGAAGCACAGCAGGCGCTTCCGCCATCAAGTTAAAAATGCGTGGAAAATGAGGGCGCGATTCACCTTCTAACATGTAAGCTGCGATTGTAAAAGGGCTGCCTGCAAATCCAATCAAAGGCACGTTGCCTGCCAAGTCTTGTTGTACGAGCGAAATCGCTTCGTAAACATAGCTAAGCGATGCTGAGTCAGGTAATGATAATCGTTCGATATCAGACAATGTCTTCAAGGGATTAGCGAAATACGGACCTTTACCTTCCAGCACATCGAGCGCAAGCCCCATCGCATCAGGAATCGTTAAAATATCTGAAAAAATAATCCCTGCATCTAAATCATATCGACGCAACGGCTGCAAGGTAACCTCAGCTGCGAATGCTGGTGTTTTGCATAATGCCATGAACCCACCCGCTGCTTGTCTTGTACGCTGGTACTCTGGCAAATAACGTCCGGCTTGGCGCATGAGCCAAATAGGCGTCTTCTCTACAGGCAGGCGTCGAATGGCTTGAAGGAAAAGATTATTTTTCATATTCACTATCTATATATTCACTTGCTGATTCACAAATCTCTGAAACTCACGCGGATGATCAATATAAGCAAAGGCATCTAGTGCGCCAAAAGCATGGAATGAAATCACGCCGTAATTCAATAACTGCCCAACCAGGCTTTGATCCACATTAACTTGTGAAATAGTATTCAACCGTAGTTCAGCACGATGGCGATTAAAAAAACCTTCGTACATCATGATGCGTTTGTTTGTGACTGCATAGTTTGAGGTAAGATACTCTAAACCCACATAACACCATATCAATAATAACACACAACCTGGTATCCAGGCTAATTGGCTGAGCAAGGTATGATGCTGCATATAACGATAAGCAATCACCGCTAACACAGTAATCAGTGTGGGATATACAAAAATAATGGCGCTCTTCTTCGTTGAAAATAAGATGGTTTCGCCAGGCAAAAGATTTTTGTAAATAGCTGCTAACATATTTTATATCCAATGCAGATTCCGCCGCCAATACCATCACCCTCCTCTCCCCATCCCTCTCCTCCCACAAAAAGCATGGGAGGAGAGGGAGTCGCGATACGCAGAGCATCCGCAATGAGTCACCCTCTCCGCCCGTGCTTTTCGGGAGGAGAAGGATGGGGAGAGGAGGGTAAACACATACCCAACCCACAAGTATACTACTTGCTTCAACCAACAGATGACATATTATATTCCTCATACCATGATATCTATAAACACTTTTAATGCTTTCTTAAAACAATACGCATCACTCATGCTCCTTATTTTTTTGGCGGCCATGATCCCATTTTCGGCTCTTTATATATTTCGACACTGGGCACATGACATTTATCTCATCCAAAATACTCTCCCCTTTGCCATACCCAAAACATCACAAGATACACTTGAACAAACGATCACTGCCCTACCCAATGGACATCTGTTCGGTTCAGTCCAAAGCCATATAGAATCGGCACCTATCTCGCAACTTCCAATTCGTATAACGGGCATTGTGCAAATCATTGATCGCCACGCACATGTCGCCTCCAAAGCCTATTTATCCGTCAATGGCGAACGCGATCATCTCTACCAGGTTGGCGATCGATTGCAAAATGGCGTGATGGTTTATGAGGTTACAAAAGACACGGTGATCTTTGAAAATCATGGACGGCTTGAGAAGATCGTACTGCAGCGGAGCATGGGTGGAAGTGAGTAGTGAGTCATTCCTGCGCAGGAATGACATACTACAGACAATGACACATTTCACTAAGCTCTTGTAAAATCGAAGCTCATGATCTCTGCAATTTGTTCTTTTT
>Ga0155614_113_pt1 | contig 9865 bp, 4 predicted proteins | sample RifCSPhighO2_12_FD_107271 | JGI IMG/M metagenome (GOLD analysis project Ga0155614, IMG submission 107271) | Gammaproteobacteria bacterium RIFCSPHIGHO2_12_FULL_42_10
TGCGATATCGGATGCCAATTCTGGTGGCGCTTGTTCTAACGCAGCACGTACCGCCCCCAATATACCAGAGAGCGGTTCTTGTAAAGCTTCAAGAATCTCATTACTGCTAATGGTGATACTGCGAGGAATGCCTTCTGTTAAATTCCTACCCCGCACTTCCATCTGCAACATTTGATTTGCAGGATAGGCTAAACCAATTTCATGTTTGATGCGCTCTGCAGTCGCTTCTCCAATCAAAATACTATAATTACGCCGCACATAATTCACGATCGCTTCATCAAAACGATCGCCGCCAATACGAACTGAGGCGGAATACACAATGCCATTTAATGAGATGATCGCAACTTCTGTTGTGCCGCCACCAATATCGACAACCATCGAGCCACGCGCTTCCTCAACAGGAAGCCCCGCACCCATCGCAGCTGCCATCGGCTCTTCCAGCAAGAACACTTCGCGCGCACCAGCACTGATAGCAGATTCACGAATAGCACGACGTTCTACTTGCGTTGAGCCACAAGGCACGGATATTAGCACGCGCGGACTGGGACGTAAAAATCGATTTTCATGCACCTTATGAATAAAACTCATCAACATGCGCTCAGTGACGCGAAAATCTGCGATGACACCATCTTTCATGGGACGAATAGCAGTGATATTACCAGGCGTTCTACCCAACATCAGCTTTGCTTCACTACCTACCGCCACAACTAACCTCTGCCCGGAATGTTCCCCACCTTGCCGAATCGCCACAACCGATGGCTCATTTAAAACAATGCCCTTATTGCGAACATAGATCAGTGTGTTCGCTGTACCCAAATCAATCGCTAAATCATTAGAGAACATGCCGCGTAATTTTTTAAACATATGCGCCGATTACCCCCCCTTCCCCTAGTCGCTATCATTCACGCTCAAAACCAGCATAAATTCTAATCTATTTTAGATACGTTGTCATCCAGAGTGATTCGTACTTGCACATGAATGATCCTCCACAGTAGAATGCGAGCTCTCGCTTAAATATTAGAGAATCCCCATGTCTTTAACTGTCGAAGAAATAAAAAAAATTGCACGCCTTGCGGCACTCGATCTTTCCGCAGACGACATCACGCGTTATATACCAGAACTCACTCAAATTCTGCACTTCATTGACACGATAGATGGGATAGATACAAGCCATCTCACACCGCTTTCCCATCCGCTAGAGCTAACGCAGCGTTTACGCCCAGATCTTGTCACCGAAACCAATCAGCGTGATCAATTTCAACAAATTGCCCCCGCAGTCGAAGCAGGGCTTTATTTAGTACCCAAAGTCATTGAAGAGTCTTAAATCATGCATCAAAAAACCATTGCGGCTTTATCACAGGCACTTCATTCAAAAGCCATTTCAAGTGTTGAGCTCACCCAATTGTTTATTAAGCGAATTAAACAATTTGATCAACAATTAAATAGCTTTATTACGTTATCAGAAGTACATGCCTTACAAATGGCAAAAACAGCAGATAAATTGCGTGCAGATGGCAAAGCAACTGCTTTAACGGGCATTCCCATTGCTCAAAAAGATATTTTTTGCACAGCAGGCATCAAAACAAGCTGCGCTTCTAAAATGTTAGATAACTTCATTGCGCCCTATGATGCAACAGTCATTAAAAAATTTGCAGAGGCTGGCATGGTGATGATTGGCAAGACCAACATGGATGAATTTGCAATGGGATCATCCACCGAAAATAGCTACTATGGCCCCACAAAGAACCCCTGGCAAACCGATTGCGTCCCCGGCGGCTCATCAGGTGGATCGGCTGCTGCGATTGCAGCGCGTCTTGTACCCGCAGCAACCGGCACAGATACGGGTGGCTCCATACGTCAACCGGCAGCGCTTTGCGGTGTCACAGGCATTAAACCAACCTATGGACGCGTTTCTCGTTTTGGTATGATCGCTTTTGCCTCAAGTCTTGATCAAGGCGGTCCCATTGCAAAAACAGCCGAAGATTGCGCGCTGTTATTAGAGGCCATGGCGGGATTTGATGAGCGAGACTCCACTAGCGTCGATCGCACCGTCCCCAACTATGCTGCCACACTCAATGATTCGATTCAGGGTCGTCGTATTGGCATCCCAAAGGAATACTTTAGTAATGACCTGGATCCTATTGTTTCCAAAACAATTATGGAAGCAGTTAAAGAATACGAAAAGCTGGGTGCCATCATCAAAGAAGTAGAGCTACCTCATACATTGCTTGCGGGACCTGCTTATTATGTCATCGCACCTGCAGAATGCTCTTCTAATCTTGCTCGATACGATGGCGTGCGTTACGGCTATCGCTGTCACAATCCTCGTGATCTACAAGATCTCTACCAACGCTCACGCAATGAAGCGTTTGGTCACGAAGTCAAAAGACGCATCATGATTGGCGCCTATGTTCTCTCTGCGGGTTATTACGATGCTTATTATCTTAAGGCTCAAAAAATACGCCGTCTCATACGGGACGATTTTGAAAAAGCTTTTCAAACGGTCGATGTCATTCTGGGTCCCACAACGCCTACCCCTGCATTTAAGCACGGTGAAAAAGTGAATGATCCTATCAGCATGTATCTTGCTGATCTCTATACGATTAGCGTTAACTTAGCAGGACTACCTGCTATCTCCATTCCAGCGGGATTTATCAATCAGCTGCCCATTGGCATGCAATTGATTGGCAATTTATTTGACGAATCAAAATTACTAAATATTGCGCATGCCTATCAAAAAGTAACAACCTGGCATGAAGCTTCTCCAGAGGGATTTTAAAATGGAATGGGAAACAGTGATCGGTCTTGAAGTGCACGCCCAGCTCGCCACTAAAAGCAAAATTTTTTCTGGTGCTTCTACACAATTTGGCGAATTACCCAATACAACCGCTTGCGCAATTGACTTAGGCTTTCCAGGCGTCTTGCCGGTATTAAATCTTGAAGCGGTCGTCATGGCCATTAAATTCGGATTAGGCATAGAAGCTACTATTCCTCATCAATCTGTTTTTGCGCGTAAAAATTATTTTTATCCTGATTTGCCAAAAGGCTACCAAATCAGTCAATTCGAACTGCCTGTCGTTAAGCGCGGGTTTATCGACATCGTGCTAGATAAAGACACCACAAAACGCATCAACATTACACGCGCTCATTTAGAAGAAGATGCGGGCAAATCACTGCATGAAAATTGGAGCGCCCAAACGGGCATTGATTTAAATCGTGCAGGCATCCCACTTTTAGAGATTGTTTCAGAACCAGAAATGCGTTCATCAAAAGAAGCGGTTGCTTATCTTAAAGCCATTCATACACTCGTACGGTACCTTGATATTTGCGATGGCAATATGCAAGAAGGCTCTTTTCGTTGCGATGCTAATGTCTCTGTGCGACCTCGCGGACAAACCGCTTTTGGTACACGCACAGAACTAAAAAACATCAATTCTTTCCGTTATGTAGAACGTGCTATTCAGGTTGAAGTTGAACGACAAATTAACCTTCTTGAAGAAGGCGGCAAAATCATTCAAGAAACACGATTATATGATCCTGATAAAAATGAAACACGTACCATGCGCGCCAAAGAAGAGGCGAATGACTACCGCTACTTTCCCGACCCTGATCTACTACCACTCGTGATTACGGATGAATGGATAGCGTCAATCAGACAAACATTACCTGAGTTGCCACAACAAAAATTAAAACGTTTAATAGACCAGTATGGTCTTAGCGCCTACGATGCAACCATCTTAACGAGTAGCAAAGAAATGGCCGCGTTCTATGAAACGGCAGTCTCTGCCTCAAATCAACCCAAACTCGCTGCCAATTGGATTATTAGTGAGCTACTGGGCGCACTCAACAAAGCGAACCTCGATATCACCACCTCCCCCGTCTCTGCTCTCGAGCTTGGAAAACTTGTCTCCTATATTGCAGACAATATCCTCTCCGGAAAACTCGCCAAAATAGTCCTAGAAGCATTATGGGAAAAAGAAGGCGACATCGACACCATCATTGCAAAACGCGGTTTAAAACAAATCACCGATACGGCAACCATTGAAAAAATGGTTGATGATTTAATCGTGGCTCACCCAGAACAAGTCGCAGCTTATCGTGCTGGCAAAGAAAAATTGTTTGGATTTTTTGTGGGTCAGGCGATGAAATCATCTAATGGCGCTATCAATCCAGAACAGCTCAATCAGATTCTCAAACAGAAACTGGCTTGATTTTTATTGGGTGGCGAAAGGATGTTCCGATCGTGAAGTCTGTAATGCTTTCCTAAATTTATCTGCACTTGCAAAACGATTCACATGTTGATCACACAAGACAGAGTAACCTTTCAAGACGCATGCGGACGAGGATTAGATTGTGCAACAATAAAATTATCTTTTCCAAAGGTTTGAATCAGTGTTTGATAGAATTTCTCGTTGTGATTGTTTGAATCATTGACATAAGCGCTTAATATAGCATATCGCTTCCCTGGATCATTGGTTGCTAATGTTTCTTGATAAGTCTTTTCTGAAGCAGCCTGTTGTTGGGTGGGTGATGATGAGTAGAGTAGCACACGGGCGCGGGCACGATTAGTGCAGTGATTTACGCAACAACGCCCTTGTGCTATAATTAACATCATAATAAATATAAGAATTATAACTATATGAAAATTAATAGCAAAAAAATTCTCGAATGGACGCTTGGCATTACAATAGGCATACCTTTCATTGCGCTGCTTATTACATTAGGAGTTTCCTGGTTTTCCTTGTTATCGCTCTGCTGGACAGCCATGTTTCTTTATCGACAATCCAAGACTTTAGGTAAGAAATGTCAAATAGCTTGGCAAGCTTTTAAAGATTGGTTACAACAAAAACCAAAAGCCAAGCCCAAAAAAATGATGCCTCAGAAAAGAAGCGTGCTGATTAAACCAATTAAACGTAAATTAATACGTCCACCGATTGCAAAAGATATTACAAAATCTTTTGATTCTCCTGCAGAGCTTCAAACTTATCTTGAGGAACAAGGCAAAGAAGATGCAAAAAATACAATTCACTATGGGAAAGACTTGAAAACAGTTTTATCTTTTAATCTCACACCTGAAATTGAGGCTGAGTTAAGTGGTTGCTTATTACAACAAAAGCTACCTTGCTTGATTCAAATAAAAACCGGGGAAGAAGCACCTCAAAATCATCCACAACTATTAAATATTTATTTACGCAATAAACGTCTTTACCGAGAAAAAGCCTTACAAGAAGCAGGCTATTTTGGGGCATTAAAAATAGATGAAACAGAAAGCGCTTCACGAGAAAATATTAGTCGCGCCAAAATCAACCTTGCAACAGGCCATCACGAAGAACATAGTGGCGGTCTTGCTTTTCAGCGTCACATGCAACATGCTCGCCAAAAACAACAACAAACTGAAGAACAACACGCAACACAATCGATGCTGGATGCTCGTCGAGAACAACTAGCAAAACGTGTCATTCACAAACCTCATTTTCAACCCACCCCTAAAGATACTTGGCATTTAATTAATAAAGAAAACATTAAAACTTATATCGTACAGAGTACCAACTTTTCTTTACAGACAATTCAACCAGAAGTTTTTTGGGATGAGCTCGTAGGAGTAAATGCCGGCCTTGTTACAAGTACTTATCCTGAACGCGCAATCACGCACGTTGATAAGAGCGCCATGCAGCATATTGTTTCTCATTTTTCTGAATTTCGATATGGATTGGTCTTAGATAATTTGCCGCATGGATTTCATTTATACAAAAACGATCATCAGCTCATCTTATATTATGATAAAAATACTCCCGACCTCGAACAAGATGAGCGAGAAACTTTAAAGATAGCCATTCCTCCAGTACATGTTATTCCAAAAGGAACCGTCGATGCTTTACTAAGAGATACTGAAAGCGCTAATCATTCTCGTATGCAGGCAGCATACAATATCGTGATGAATGATCATACTAATGATCATCATCTTGAAGAAGACACAAAAGCTCGCCAAAAAGCTTTTATAGAACTGATTACAATGAGTGCGCCCATCCTGCCTGCGGAGGAAATCCTCACAAAATCTGCTGACGAATGGCAAACTGAACTTGATTCATTAGATCTCGCTACGCATACGCACTATCAAGCTTTAACAGCAGCACTCTGTGCGAGCAGCAGACAAAGTGTAATTGCTTTTTTAAATCAACTGATAATACTCAAAGCAAAAGATAAAACACGCTATCAGCATTTTAAAAATACTTTTTTAGACACAACCGATGACTTCAGTGATTACATGACACCGCATGCCTTTTATACTATCAAAGAACTCGGCAATCTCTCAAAGGTAGAAAACATTTGGTGGGAATCACTCACGCACGATCATTGTATTTCAACTAGAAAAGCAAATTTTAATGATCTCTTTCAAGCCTTTCAATACTTCTTATCAAGAATCAACGAAGAACACTGTACGCTACCCTACCGCGCACCACAAAAAACAAAGCATATGAAAATAGCGCTCGATCGTCTACTCACTATTTTAGATCATGCAGCAGACAAAAAAGAACAATGCGCCGAATTTGGAGAACTTGATTTATCACAAGAAGGTGCTTATTACGCAAGCCGAGAAGATTTTAAACTGGTAAGTCCCGAAATGCGTTGTTCGCCTGACGAACTCATTGCAAAAGGTAATTCTGAAAAATGGTGCTTCGCCATGACTGATCATATGCAGGACAAAATACATCAAATAACCTGTAATCGATCAGAGGGGTTACGAGGATTATTACGTAAGATTAAAGAGTCATCATTAAGCCTAGAGCAACAAAAAGTAATTCGATTAATAATTATCAAACAATTTGGTTGTGGTGGTTATATTAGTGCAGGAGGTAAATTTAAATATCAATGTCTTGGAAATGATAATAAAAAATTAGGCAGAATGCTACTTGTATTTCGTAAAACACTGCCAGATCCATTTGCAACATTTCTAGTAGCAACACCTACTATAGCAGACTGGCCTTATTTCGCTTTACATGCCCCTGAACTATGGGCAATAATTATAAAAAATGATAAAAAATTTAATCAATTTATTGATGCGCTTGAAAATGATGCGGCTTATAATCAGCTAGATCCAGCAATAAGAGAAATCATGGATCACTATAATCCATTTGACCCAGCACTAGATAAAATCTTTTACAGTGCACTGGATAAAACCTCTTACAGTTACAGTCGATTTTATTCTAGTAACAACAAAGAATACTATAGAAACCAAGCCCACAAAACGCATGAATCCTATGACACGCTACCTATTCATTTAAAAAAAATGCTCGATGAATCTATCCATGGATGTATCACTTACGTTGAAGACGGTAGGGCGGATATTTATCCTCCTATCGATCTAGACGAATCAAACTATGCAGACCGATTACTGATTGCGCGTATTTTAAATTGCTCCAGTTTTACCATAACCCTTCAACCAGAAGCACCTACACAAGAAGAAATACAACGTGCAGAACGCGAGAAAAGAGCTGTGTTTAGTTATATTGAGCAAGATGTTAAACAATCAGAAGATCAATATAACCCATTTAATATACCATTAGAAAATTTTATTAATAGAACTTACGGTGAAAATAAAAAACATTTCTTTAGACAGATGGGTTTGAAGGAAATGGCATTGCCGCTGTATTTTTATCGGAGTCTTGTCAATATTATTTCTAATCATTATTACTTACAGGAAAGAGTAAAATTTAAGAATGTGCACGCTGGAAGAACCTTTGTGCCTACGCTAGCTAATCCATCTAGTGATCAAGATTTTGTCTGTCGTTCTTTTAATAATGATTCAATCAATCCTCATGCCAACGCCGTCTTACATTTACTAGGCCTCACATCAACAACGGAGCGTCAATTAAAAATTGGAGATAACACTGAACAGATTACGCAACTACTCGAAATTATCGCCCGTCATCCTGAGCAGAGCGAAGAATCTACTGATAATGAAAAGATCCTTCGCTCCGCTCAGGATGACAGACGGCAAATGCAGGATGACAAACAGCGAATCAATAGTCCATACCACCAAGATTATCTAATACAATGGCATCAAAGCATGGGTCGCATGCCACAATCATTGCAACCATCCTTAAAAGATTTAAAAACACTCATTACAATATTGGATCATTTTCCAATCAATATAAACAATGCCACACCTGAAGCAACCCCTACTATCTCAAGAAGTCTACAAATGCAGGAGTTAGTTGACAATATCACTCAAACAGGGGAAGTTGCCTACAATATATTAGAACACACGCTTGACCGCTCGATTAATCGTAAAAATAATCCTTTGCCTGCATTTGATTATCGATCTTTTTTTGAAAAAATAAAAACATTTCGTCATCCTGCACCTGCTCGTCATCCTGAGCGTAGCGAAGGATCTCCTTGTTGGCAGAATGAGATCCTTCGCTACGCTCAGGATGACGAGCAGGTGCAGGATAATAAGCAAACAAATAACGCAATCTACCTTTTAAGCCTCATTGCAGATCTTGATGCGATCTCTGCTGATCAAATGCTTGCTATCACGAAAGAATTAGAGCATTTAAGTGAAGTAAACATCGAGCTATATGCATCCCTCATCAAAGCGATACGCTCTATTCAACCTGAACGATCAGTAAAATTGCCAACCTATCAAATGGTGTTAGATACACTAGAGAAAATTAAGGGGAATGCACAGCAACATTTTACAAATCAACTAGAAACAGATGACGCTATTTCTGATTTTCTACAAAAAGAATGGCCTGGCACTTATATTAAGCATCATACAGCAGAGAACTTAGTCTTGAATCTCGTAAAACAATTCGAAAATAGCGTTCCAGCTGTAACAGAAGCAGAGCTTTCACAGATCCCATCAGACGTTCCATTGACAGAAGAGATTCGTCACTTAGCAAATAACTGGAATGACTTACTGAAAAAGATCAAAACTACTGAACCTAGCGAACAAGCTTTGCAGGAAATTGGCGTAGAATTGCGCGAGCTCGAACTTAATTTAGGTAAATTGGTTGAAAACCCTTTTGTAGGCATCATACTTACTGCTTACAGTCCCGATCCAGCCACTATTTCAGACGCTCCTTTTTCTTTTGCGTCCATTAAAAGATTTGGGGAAACAAAAAAACTCTCTCCAATTATCCAACCCGTCTTAGTCAAAAGTGTCCAGGAACTATTCTCCAAAAAATTATTAGAGCTTGGCATCGCGGAAACGCATCCACTCACTCTCGCTTTTGTTGATTCTTTAGAAAAGAGATTTCCAGCCAATCAAACAGCGGATACTTTGCTTTCAGAATACGGCAAAGTAATTAATGAATTAAATCACTTTATTAATGACTTAGTCAGCATTCACAATGAATCTGAAAAATACTTCACATCACTTACTTTACTATTTGAAAAACACTGGCATCTCTTACCACTTACAGTACATTTCTCGTTTATCTCGCTATTAAATCAGCAATCAGCACCACCGATTACTCAAACAATATCTGTCGTTTATGAAACGATCACAAGCCTCACATCGCCTATCATCGATCAAGACTTTAAAAAAACAATCAGCGCGCTCAATCGATTCATACCTTATACTATTCAGCTATCTCCGCATGCATTTCAATCAGTGATGCGTATTTTAATCAAACATACTTTAACAAAAAATACGCCATGTCCATTAGATGAAATTTTAACACTTCAAGCACTCAAAATCGATGAATTAAGTGACGCTGCTGATCTTTCAAAACTCTATCATCTGTTCTTGCAAAAAATTAGTGTAGCAAAAGACGATACGATGGAGAGCTTACAGGAAAGTATTCAAAAGACGGTGGAACTGTTAAAAAAATCGCTAGATCCATCTAGCGTAAACAATGCA
>Ga0155614_163_pt2 | contig 9731 bp, 7 predicted proteins | sample RifCSPhighO2_12_FD_107271 | JGI IMG/M metagenome (GOLD analysis project Ga0155614, IMG submission 107271) | Gammaproteobacteria bacterium RIFCSPHIGHO2_12_FULL_42_10
CCATACATCGCAGAAACAATCACAACCACTTGATTGCCGAGTGCTCTCATGCGAATGATTTTTTGGGCAACATGTTCGATGCGGTTAATCGTGCCGATTGAGCTGCCACCGTATTTTTGTACTAAAAGTGCCATTACATTTTACTCATTTTATCAATTGTCACATATAATGTTTCTAATGCGCCTGCCAGTGCCTCGGGTCGATTTCCGCCGCCTTGTGCAAGATCGCACCGGCCACCGCTTTTACCATCGATGGCTTGCATCACATGATTTAGGATGTCTTTTGCATCAAAATGACCGACTAAATCATTCGTCACACCACTAACGACATAAGCTTTATTGTCTTTTATTGTCGCAAGAACAACAATCGCTGTTTTTAATTTTTGCTTCAAGTCATCGACTAATAGACGCAGTCCTTTGCTATCTAATGAGGGTACAATCGTTGCAAGGACTGCAATGTTACCAATTTTTTTAGCATTCAGCATCAATGACTGGCTTTCTACGAGAATCATTTTTTCTTGTAACTGCTCAATGTTTTTCTCGAGTTGATGGATGCGTTCATCTTTTTGTGCAATAGTCTGCTGAAAATGATGCGTTTGATTATCTAGATATTGTAATGCTGCGTTCCCTGTGACAGCCTCTATTCGTCTGATGCCTTGCGCGACACCTGATTCGTTGATAATTTGAAAAAGTCCAATGTCGCCAGTCGCGTCTGCATGCGTGCCGCCACAGAGCTCCACTGACGAACCAAAATGCACAACACGTACTTCATTCCCGTATTTTTCGCCGAACAATGCCATTGCGCCTTTTTTTGTGGCGTCTTCAGGTGAGGTGATATCGATGGTTGCATGATGATTTGCGCGAATTTCTGCGTTTACTCGTTGTTCAATTTGATGCAGCTCTTCTTTTGTAACAGGCGCTCCGTGTGAGAAATCAAATCGTAAACGATCAGGCGCAACGAGAGATCCTTTTTGAATAACATGTTTGCCCAAAACTTGCCGCAGGATATGATGCAACAAGTGCGTTGCTGTATGATTCAGTACGGCGGTTTGTCTGCGGTTATCATCAACTTGTGCGAGTACCGTTTCACCGACATGCAAAACGCCTTTTTGAAGCCTGCCTCGATGGATGTGGCATTGGCCTTGTTTTGTTGTGTCTAAGACTTCAAATAGTGTGTGGTCGTCAATTTTTAATGTGCCTTGGTCGCCTACCTGACCACCCGATTCTGCATAAAATGGTGTGCGATCTAATACAATAGAGGCGTCATTGTTTGCTTCCAGCATTTTAATTGCTTGACCGTCTTGATAGATAGCAAGTATTTGGCAGGTGTCTTTTGTTGTCTCATATCCGGTAAATTGGGTAGGTTGTTGTGATTCTGTTTGTCTGAGATAGTCCGTTGTAAAGTGACTGGTCTTCCTTGACCGTTCGCGCTGCTTTGACATAGCTTGTAGGAAGCCTTCAGTATCCATGACCAAATGACGTTCACGAGCAATATCTGCTGTGAGATCTGCTGGAAAACCATACGTATCGTAGAGTTTAAAAATGGTTTCGCCAGGAATAACATTCCCTTTTAAGTTTTGTGTGGCTTGCTCAAATAATTTTAAACCCTGCTGTAAAGTTTCTGCGAAGAGCATTTCTTCACGGCGTAGTGTGTCTGCAATGTGCGTTTGTTGTTTAATCAGGCAGGGATAAGCGCTGCCCATACATTCAGAAAGGGGCGCGACCAATTGATAGAAGAAAGGTTCTGTGAGTCCCAGTTGATTGCCATGTCTTAGAGCACGACGAATGATGCGACGTAATACGTATCCGCGCCCTTCGTTAGAAGGGATAATATTATCTGCAATTAAAAAGCAAGCCGCGCGAATATGATCTGCGATGACTCGTAACGAAAAATGACTGAAATCATCGATGTCAGCAATGCGAGCAATGGCTTGAATGAGCGGCTGGAAGAGATCTGTATCGTAATTATTCTGTACGCCCTGCATAACAGCTGTAATGCGTTCAAGTCCCATCCCGGTATCAACGGCGGGTTTGGGGAGAGGCGTTAGTGTACCATCGTTTGCGCGATCATATTGCATAAACACGAGGTTCCAGATTTCAATGTAACGATCACCGTCTGCAAGTGCCGTACCGCTGCCTGGTGGATCGCCAGGGATACTTGAGCCATGATCATAAAAGATTTCTGTACAGGGTCCGCAAGGACCGGTGGGCCCCATGGACCAAAAATTTTCCTCATCACCGCATCTACTAAATCGGCTAGGATCGATTTTCATTTCTTTTAACCAAATATCTTCCGCTTCTTGGTCTTTCTCGTAGACAGTGACCCATAATTTTTCTGGGTTGATGTGTAAATGTTGCGTTAGAAAGTCCCAAGCAAAACGAATGGCTTCGCGTTTGAAATAGGCGCCAAAACTAAAATTACCCAACATTTCGAAAAAAGTATGATGACGCGCTGTGTAACCAACACGCTCCAGATCGTTATGTTTGCCACCCGCTCGAATACAACGCTGTGCCGAAGCTGCAGAGGAATAAGGTTTTTTTTCGATCCCTAAAAAGACATCTTTAAATTGTACCATCCCAGCATTGGTGAAAAGGAGGGTGGGGTCATTCGTTGGAATGAGTGAGCTACTTGCTACGATTTCGTGATTTTGCGAGTGAAAGTAGTCTAAAAATGATTGGCGGATGGCTTGGCTAGATAACTTTTTGTTGGTCATGGAGAGTCTCTTTGTATACTCATATTATTTTTAATGAGATTCCCTCCTCTCCCCATCCCTCTCCTCCCACAAAAAGCGCGGGAGGAGAGGGGGATTGCAATTGATACGGCCATTGCGACCCCCTCTCCTCTCGCGCTTTTTGTGGGAGGAGAGGGATGGGGAGAGGAGGGCTATCCCTCACTCATTTCATTCACAACTTTCTTGATTTGTTCATCAGTAAACCCACGGTACTGTAAAAAACGAATTTGCTTGCCTCGTTCAAGCCTATGTTGGGATTTTTGTCCTTTAAAACGCTTCGTCCATGCTGTATGTGCAGAGATTTGCCACACAAGGTCAGTATCCTGTAAAAATTTTTCAATTAATTCCTCTGAAATACCGCGTTTTGTCAGTTCGATTAAGACCCGTCTTGGGCCGATACCTTTGCGTCGATATTTTTCGATGAGATTAGCAGTATAGCGTTCATCTTGTAGATAGCCAATACGAGCAAGCTCATCCATTACTTGATTAATATTATCAGCTAGATAGCCTTTATATTTCAATTTTTGGATGAGCTCTTGTGTAGCATAATCGCGACGCAGAAGGAGTGCGAGAGCACTCTCCTTGCAGGAGCGTTTATTGATCATGCAGTCGCTTCTTCCTCTTCGGCCATTGCATTTTCCGTTGCTTTAGATTTTGCTGGTACGGTCATCTCAGATAGACGTGCGCGAATTTTTGTTTCCAGCTCATCAGCGATAGTGGGGTGGTCTTTCAGAAATTGTCGAACATTTTCTTTTCCTTGGCCAATTCGTTCGCTGCCGTAGCTAAACCAGGTACCTGATTTTTCGATGATTTCGTAATGCACGCCTAAGCTGATGATCTCGCTCTCACGTGAGATGCCTTCATTGTATAGAATATCAAATTCAGCTTGTTTGAATGGCGGCGCCACTTTATTTTTGACGACCTTAACGCGTGTTTCGCTGCCCACAATTTCATCGCCATTTTTGATGTTGCCGATACGACGAACATCTAAACGAACGGAGGCATAAAATTTCAGCGCATTACCACCTGTGGTTGTTTCAGGATTACCAAATACAATGCCTATTTTCATGCGAATTTGGTTGATGAAAATGATTAAAGTATTGGAACGTTTAATATTGCCAGTGAGTTTACGTAGTGCCTGAGACATCAAGCGTGCTTGCAAGCCCATGTGTTGATCGCCCATTTCGCCTTCAATTTCTGCTTTGGGCGTGAGTGCTGCAACGGAATCGATAACGATGATGTCGATAGCGCTGGATCTGACTAACATGTCTGCGATTTCTAATGCTTGTTCGCCTGTGTCTGGTTGTGAGATCAGTAAGTCGTCAATTTTGACACCCAATCGTTTAGCATAAGCGGGATCTAATGCATGCTCTGCATCGATGAAAGCGGCCGTGCCGCCCATTTTTTGGCAGGAGGCGATGACTTGCAGAGAGAGGGTTGTTTTGCCAGATGATTCTGGACCATAAATTTCTACGATTCTGCCTTTGGGTAGGCCGCCAATACCTAGCGCACGATCTAGCGATAGAGAGCCTGTTGGAATGACATCAATGTCGGCTTGATAATTAGTATCACCCATACGCATGATGGAACCATTGCCAAATTGACGTACGATTTGCGTGAGTGCTGCGGAAAGCGCTTTTTGTTTGTTATCGAGAGACAGGTTGGTAGACATAACGAGATCCTTTTTGTCATCCGTATCCCCACGGAAGTGGAGATTTCTTCGTGGTAATCATACACGTATTGTCAAATTCGTGAAAGCAGGAATCGATTGCTCCGCATCCCCGCTAATCTGACCTACCCATACTTGTACCCTTAAGATACGGATTTTGACACTCTGGCTGCGTATTTTTTGTGTTGTAGTTTATTCGAAATGCGTGTTTGTATCAGGATAGCAGTGCAGTATCTCTAACAAATCAATCAATACTCGTTCAATCACTGCTTCTCGAATGTGTTGGCGATCACCCTTTAGCAGATATTTTTGTGTGAGTGTAGGTGTGTTTTTGATGGCATAGGCCGCCCAAACCATACCAACAGGTTTGGAAGAGGTGCCGCCGGTGGGGCCTGCAATGCCTGTGATTGCAATGCTGACATCCGCTAAGCTATGCGCAAGTGCCCCCTCTGCCATTTTCTGTGCAGTGATTTGATCGACTGCGCCATAAGTTGAGATGGTCTTTGTTTGCACACCCAAACATTCAATTTTTGCTTCGTTGCTATAGGTAACATAGCCACGCTCGAACCAATCTGAACTTCCAGGAACGCTTGTTATCCAATAACTGAGACCGCCGCCCGTGCATGATTCTGCGGTCACGAGTTTAAAGTTGAGGCGTTTGAGTGCTTGTCCGACAGTTTCTGCTAATGCTTGCAGTGTTGTCATGAGGAAGCCTCACGATTGTTCTACTGCTGTTTCTTCAACCTCAGCACCTGTTCCTTCTAATCCCCCCTCCAATGCAAGCGCAAGAGACGATTGAGTAGAGAGAGCAGGCAGAGGTGGTAACTCAGCTAAAGACTTCACATTAAAATAGTCAAGTAACGCTTTGGTGGTACCAAGGAGTGCAGGGCGGCCGGGCACTTCTCTGTAGCCTATTAAATGGATCCAGTCACGCTCAAAAAGGGTTTTAATAATTTGACTGCTGACGGCGACACCGCGAATTTCTTCAATTTCAGCACGTGTGATCGGTTGTTTATAGATAATAATTGCAAGCGTTTCTAACAAAGCACGGGAATAACGCGGTGTTTTGTCTTGGTAGAGTCTGGAGAGCCAAGGACTCAGCGCTGCTTTCGCCTGAATACGATAGCCGCTTGCGACTTCTTGTAAGTCAATACCGCGTAGAACATAAGTTTCGCGGAGTGTGGCAATGGCTGCTTTGATTTCTGCACTGCTGGGTCGTTTATCTTCAGGAAATAAATTTTGTAGTGCGGCAAGCGTTAGTGGAAAATCTGAGACCATGAGCGCTGCTTCGATGATGATTGGTGCATTGATTTCCATACGCCCTCACAGTGTTATTGGCTCTGTGTAATTATAGTATTCTATAACGAGTAGCGCAAATTTTCTTCATTTGTATTGTTATTAAAAGATTCCTGCTTGCGTGAGCATCGTTCGTCTGTAATGATCTGCAATCAAGATGTCTACCAAACTTATTCGGTCATTGTCAGCAATTACACCTCGAGAGCAAGGCGGTGTCCTGACAATTGGTAATTTTGATGGGGTACATCTTGGGCACCAGCAATTATTAAATCGTGTATTACAATTTGCGTCTGAAAAGTCCCTCCCGTCACTTGCGCTGACATTCGAGCCGCATCCTGCTCTGTATTTTAGAGGTCGCAGTCAAGCGTTTCCTCGTTTAACGGGGATACGAGAAAAGTTTCAGCTTATTTCAGATCAGTGTATTAATAATTTATTATTAATTAATTTTAATCAACATCTTGCATCACTTTCAGCAAGTGATTTCGTAATAAAAATACTAGCTTGCCAGTTGCAGCCAGCCGTGATTGTGATTGGTGAAGATTTTCGATTTGGCCACTTGCGAATGGGTGATGTTGCATTATTGCAGCACTTGGGCGGGCGTTTAGGATTTGTGGTTTCTGTTGTACCACCTTTCAAGCAGGATGGTTTGCGTGTAAGCAGTACGTTGATTCGTCAGGTTTTGGTAGAAGGCGATTTGCAGGCTGCAACGCGTTTGTTGGGTCATCCTTATTTTATTTGTGGTCGCGTTGCATGCGGCGACCAAATTGGGCGACAACTAGGTTTTCCTACAGCAAATATTTATTTAGATCATAGAACGGTTCCCATACAGGGTGTCTTTGCTGTACGGGTGAACGGTATAGCAGGTGAGTCTTTGTCGGGGGTTGCAAGTCTTGGGACGCGCCCAACCGTTCATGGTACACGTAAAGTGCTTGAGGTATACTTGTTCGATTTTAATCAAGCCATTTATGGGCGCATGATATGCGTTCAATTTTGTGAAAAATTACGTGATGAAGTGTATTTTGAGAATTTAGATCTTTTAAAAGAACAAATCATTAAAGATGTCGCTATAGCGAGAGCCTATCATGCAAAACGATCAACCTGATTATAAAGCAACGCTTAATTTGCCAGATACCGCTTTTCCAATGAAGGCGAATTTATCGCAACGTGAGCCAGAAATTTTAAATAAATGGCGTGCCTCACATCTTTATCAGAAATTACGCGAGCAAAACAAAGACAGACAATCATTTATTGTGCTAGATGGACCGCCTTATGCCAATGGCCATATCCATGTCGGACATGCTGTTAATAAAATTCTGAAAGATATGGTGGTTAAATCAAAGACCATGAGTGGTTTTGATGTTCCTTTTGTGCCGTGCTGGGATTGTCATGGGTTGCCGATTGAGCTTAATGTGGAAAAGAAACATGGGAAGGTTGGCAAGACATTATCGGCCACAGAATTTCGAACAGCTTGTCGTCATTATGCGCAGTCACAAATGGAAAAACAGCGCGATGATTTTATTCGTCTAGGCATCTTGGGTGATTGGGATCACCCATGTCTGACTATGGATCCACAGTACGAAGCAGATATTATTCGCAGTTTGTCGAAGATCATTGAACGTCATCATCTTTACCAAGGCTATAAGCCAGTGTATTGGTGTTTAGATTGCGCATCGGCGCTTGCAGAAGCTGAGGTTGAGTATCAAGATAAAACATCGCTTTCTGTTGATGTACGATTTCAGGTGGTTGATGCTCTAGATGTCTGGCGTCGTTTTAAAGTGAGTGGAGAGACAGCAACAATTTCTATTCCTATTTGGACGACAACACCTTGGAGTTTGCCAGGCAATCAGGCTGTTGCATTACATCCTACTACAAAATATGTCTTAATCGCTCACGCAGACGAACAACTCATTGTTGCAGAAGCATTGTTGCCGGTTATTTTAAAACGTTATCAGATTGAAGTCCCTCATATTGTAGGTCATGTGATGGGCGTTGCATTGGTGGGGGCGATGTTGCATCACCCCCTTTTTGATAAAACGGTTCCTGTGATTAACGGAGAGCACGTAACCGTTGATGCAGGGACAGGGGCAGTACATATTGCTCCCGCTCATGGACCTGACGATTTTCTCTTAGGTAAGCAGTATCATTTGACGTTAGACAATCCAGTGGGGGATAACGGCTGTTATCGATCTGATGTCCCGCTTTTTGCAGGTTTATTTGTTTCGAAAGTGGAACCACAGATCATTGAGACATTGATTGCTCATAAAAAATTGCTACACCAAAGCACTATCTCTCATAGCTATCCACATTGCTGGCGTCATAAAACGCCGGTCATTTATCGTGCCACACCGCAGTGGTTTATTAGCATGGATCAAAATAAGCTGCGTGCTGATGCGCTTTCTGCCATTTCTCATGCTAAATGGGTGCCAAGTTGGGGAGAGGCACGTATTCAGGCAATGGTTCAAGGACGGCCAGATTGGTGTCTCTCAAGACAGCGTACCTGGGGTGTGCCGTTTGCATTATTTGTTCATAAAGAGACGGGTGAACTACATCCAAATACGACAGCACTGATGGAAAAGGTTGCGTTGCTCGTAGAGAAAGAGGGGATTGAAGCATGGTTTTCGTTGGACAATCATACATTATTGGGAGAAGAAGCAGATCAATATAACAAAACACAGGATGTGTTAGATGTGTGGTTTGATTCGGGGGTGCTGCATACTTGTGTCTTGAAAGCGCATCCTGAATTGCAATTTCCAGCCGACCTTTATTTGGAAGGATCAGATCAACATCGTGGCTGGTTTCAATCGTCACTTTTAACCTCTATTGCCATGTATGAATGCGCGCCCTATCAGACAGTGCTGACACATGGCTTTACCGTGGATGGAAAAGGCCACAAAATGTCTAAATCATTAGGCAATGTGATTGCGCCCGATGAAGTAATACGTTCACATGGCGCTGATATTTTGCGTTTATGGGTGGCTTCAAGTGACTATCGTGGAGAACTTGCGATTTCTAAAGAAATTTTAACGCGTAGTGCAGAAACTTATCGGCGTATTCGTAATACGATTCGTTTTTTCTTAGCTAACTTGCATGATTTTGATCCTGCGAAACATTTAGTGTTGCCCGATGCGATGCTGTCGATTGATCAATGGGCAGTTGATACGGTGCGCATAGTGCAACAAGACATTCTGAATGCTTACGATGCGTATCAATTTCATTTGATCATTCAAAAATTACACCATTTTTGCGTTGTAGAGATGGGCGGTTTTTATTTAGATATCATCAAAGATCGTCAATACACAATGCCGAAAGAGAGTCTAGGCCGACGTTCTGCGCAAACAGCGCTTTATCATATCGTGCATGCTTTCGTACGCTGGATGGCACCTATTATGAGTTTTACCGCAGAAGAGATTGTGACGTATCTGAAAGGTTTTGATCATTCATCCATTTTTCTATCAACGTGGTATTCAGAATTAGCACCCTTACCGTCTGATGCCTATTTAAATCAAGCCCACTGGAAAACACTGCGTGTTGTGCGAGATGCAGTGAATAAAGAAATGGAAAATCAACGCCAACAAGGCATACTTGGGTCGCCATTAGAAGCTGCGGTGACACTTTATTGCGATACGGCTTTGTATGAAATATTGCAGCGATTAAAAAATGAATTACGTTTTATGTTGATTACCTCTAGCGCAATCGTTCTGTCTAGTGAGTCTCGACCAGCCGATGTTATTGTGACTGATGTGCCTGGTCTTCTCTTACAGCTTTCACCCATACAGCATGTAAAATGCGATCGTTGCTGGCATCGTGTTGGTGATGTGAATGCAGATCCTGCGTATCCAGGATTATGTGGCCGCTGTATTGCCAATGTGGGTGGGGTAGGCGAAGAACGTCATTATGTTTGATTACCTCCTTTCTGAGAAAATGTTAGCTATTGCTCCCCTCCCCCACCGGGGGAGGGTTAGGGTGGGGGGATAGATCACTATGCAACACATACGTTTGTATTTATTTTTATCCCCCCCCCCCCCCCCCCCCCCC